>Ga0187861_10000061_pt1 | contig 141021 bp, 118 predicted proteins | sample June2016WEW_10_1_3_FD_132986 | JGI IMG/M metagenome (GOLD analysis project Ga0187861, IMG submission 132986) | Peatland microbial communities from SPRUCE experiment site at the Marcell Experimental Forest, Minnesota, USA - June2016WEW_10_100 | ecosystem: Environmental > Terrestrial > Soil >...
GCCGCGCGCGGCTGAAGAATCCAATCAAACGCTGGATATTCTCGCACTCGCTGCGCCGCGCGCAGGAACTGACTGTCTATCGGGAGCATTTGAAGAACCTCGGCGTCCGGCGGTTCGCCTTCGCGCGCCGCGTTCTCCTGGTCCTCGGCCAACGGCTCCACGAGCAGGGCAGCCTGTCCTGTCGCGACGACATTTTCTTCCTGGAAACTTCCGAGATTGAACCGGTCGCGATGGGCAGCGCTTCGTTCGACTGGCGCGAGCGCATCGCATTGCGCCGGCGGGAATACGAAAAGAACCTGAAGCTTACGCCCCCGCCGTTCGTGATCGGAAGATTCGATCCAAACGCGCCGGCCTGGCCGGTGGCGAACGCGGGGGCGAAACTTTTGGAAGGCATTCCGGCCTCTCCCGGCATCGTCACCGGACCCGCCCGCGTGATTTTGCGCGCGGATGAGCACGAGCAGGTTCTCCCCGGCGAAATTCTCATTGCCCCGTTCACCGATCCGGCGTGGTCGCCGTACTTCATCACCGCCGCCGGGGTGGTCATGGAACAAGGCGGGATTCTCTCGCACGGCAGCATCGTCGCGCGCGAATACGGTCTTCCGGCGGTGACCAGCGTTGCTTCGGCCACGCGGGTCATTCGCACGGGCGACCTGGTGCAGGTGGATGGAAACCGCGGCTGCGTGAGCGTCCTGAAGCGTCTGGCCGAAGACCGCACTGCGGAAATCCCGCAAACAATGTGACGATCAACCGTGGTTGTTCAATTCTCCGCCGAGTGCCGCCCGCTAGGCGCGGCATCCGATGGGCGGGAAGTGCCGTTCGACGGTCGCTCGCACTTCGGCCAGCCATTCCTGGCGTTGCTGCGGCGTGCTGGTGACCACCACGGCAAACGTTCGCCGATGCACCGTTCGCACACCACACAAATCGAAGATACATTTCTTCCACAAGGTCTCCAGCGGATCGCCGAACACTTCCCGCTCGCGTTCCTCCGGCGTGTTGGCCGTGTTGAATACCATCGCCGCCCTGGCTTTGAGCAGGCCGACGGGCACGCCTTCCCCTTTGTCATTGGCGGCAAACCGATAGGCCACTTCGGGCCGCAGGACGCGATCAATCCAGCCTTTCAAAATGGCCGGCGGCATGCCCCACCAGTTCGGATGCACGATGATGATGCCGTCAGCAGCAGCGATTTCGGCGCAATGACGGGCGACCGCCGGGGCCAACTCCGCGTCCGGTTGGATTTCGGCCGCAGAAAACAGCGGCGGGAATTGTTCCTGGTAAAGATCGTGAAACGCGACGCGGTGTCCGGCGGCGCGCAACGCCTGCACGGCGGTGTCGGCGATGGCGTGGTTGAAGCTTCCCCGTGCGGGATGAGCCAGGATAATCGATATTTTCATCTTGTCCAGATCACCGGGAAGCAGACGCCGCAATTATCGAGGCCTTAGCTAAGGGCGATTCAGGACTGATCTTTACGTTCTTTATTAGGATCATTCCACGTGAAACGTGATTCTGCACCTCGGCACCTGGAGGGCATCGAATCCGATCACAGTGAGCGTCTGGTTGTCCTTCAGGGCCTGGTCCAGCTGCGCTAGCGGAATCTCCTGCTTCGAAACGGGAACCAGCTTGATCCCGGTTTTCAGCAGCCTGTCCAGCAGCTCCTCCTTGGAAGCCCAGTTCCCCATGCGCTGGGATGTTGTTTCAAGCCATTTCCTCACCCGGGGTACGAGTTCCACGACATCCAGCACCGACGTCGGTCGGGGATAGAACACGCCCGCGGCACCAGCCGCGTAATCCGCTGCTTCCGGCACGTCGGGGTAGAAGCGAATGGAGTTCACGCTGGCCAGTTCCATAATTGGCGCCAAATCCCTTTCGGTAAGCCTCGGGACGGCGCGCTGGCCGAGGTCGGTGCAGGTCTTTTCGGGACCTCCCCAGAGGCGCGCCTGTTTTTCCGCCGAAAACGCGCCCAGCTCAAAAAAAACTCCGATCCCGCCGCTGGTGCCGTCCAGCGTGGCGTGCCGAGCTCCAGGATAGTAACTGAACGCCCCCTCGTCCGGGATGAAAAACCGGTAATACTCGATTTCGATGTATTTCTTCATCAAGCGCGCGGCCGCCGTCCGGTGTTCCTCGGAAGCATCTTTCCACAGATACCTCGTAAGCAGATACATGCCTTTTCCCATTTTAAGGCCCCATTCATGCCATTCATCCAAGTCTCCCTCGGCGGGCAACGGTTCGGACATGACCTTCAGGACTGACGCGAACATCTCCGACTTGTGCCGCAAAGGGAACGACGCGTGGATGTCGTTTCCGTCCTTGTCCACGAACGCTTTTACGATCGAAGCCGTGTTGTCTAGGTCGAGTTTCAGCAACTTCCCGCTCCCCCTCGATTTCGGGCCCCAAAATCCCGTTGCCGGATCCTGGTACGTGTAAAACCATTGAAGCATTGCTTGTTTCCATTCCGGAGTGAAGGCGTACAAGTTGTTCCTCTCCAGAATCCCCCGCTTCGCGCAATGGCCCTCGATCAGCTCCCGCGCGCACTCGAAGGACGTTTGCGGGAACCGGGAACCGAGCCATCCCAAGTTTGACACGTCGTCCAAGTAGGCTGTCAGTTTCTGCGGGGTGTTGATCTCATCCAGGTACTTCAAGGGATATTTCAGGCGAAGCGGCTGCCCGGTCGCTTTCGTCAATTTCTCTAGGTGCTCCAACACGTTTTGCGTGGGCGGATCGTAGGTGAAGTACGGAAAGGAGTCGTCCATGAAGGCGCCGGTTCGGGGATTCTGGAGGGCGAGGTAGAATTCCACTTCCTCCTCCTTGCTGGAAAACTTCGGGATCTTGACCAAACCCGCCCTGGAACTCAACTGCTTGTGCAACCTTCGGATCCCGGAAAGCGCCTCCACGTACCGTCCCTTGTCCAGTTGGTAGCCGAATCCAAGCATCTTGAATTCGAATTCCGCCATGTAATAGCCCTCTTCCTGGCACTGTTTGTTCAGCTTGAAGAGGGCGGGGACCAGGAAGGAGATATGCACCGCGAGACCGACCAATGTGAGCAGGGCCGCGAGTGCGATTCCCGTGGCCGTCAACAGTATGGTCCTCCTTTTCACCCTGCGGCGTTGCTCTGTTGATGGCATCTAAAAGGCCTTTTTGATCTTGGCGTATTGATGGATCTGTTTATCGCAAAGGGGTTCTTGGTATTGACAGCTCTCGTGCAGAGGGCGGCCAACAGTATTGTGCTCTTTCACATTTCTCTCAGTTGCGCACATACCCGGCGGCAGAACGGTGCGCCAGACGCGTCCTAAGCCCAACTTCAAATCCAGCATTGGGAAGTGAGCCTGCTCACGTTGGCAGCTACGGTTCACATTGTCAATTCTCGGCCGAGTGCAACCCGCCGGCTCCGGCGCGGAAGGCGACGTTCAAAAGCACAATGCTGACCATGGACGATTCGTGAGACTCCGCAATCGGCGCATCAAATGATGAACCGTGTTGGTGGGATGGCACGCTACGATTGCCCGTCCCCTTCAGGTCACTCCGTTTTCACCGCACGCGCTTTGGCGGTATCTTCGATGGCCTGATGCGCCATCTCGTTGAATCGCTCCATGAGTTCCAAGTGATGCCACGGACTGGTTTGAAGCAGAAAAACCCCGACCATCTGCTGTGCGCCATCAATAAAGAAGTAGGTGTTGTAAGGGCCGCCTGCCCAAAAAATCTGTCCATTCGAACCCGGATCCTTGGCGCGGTCACGATCTACGATGAGCCCCACGCCGCAGCCGTAACCCCAGCCCGGATGCCTAGCAATAAACCCATCGCCAATGCCAGCCAGTTGATTGGTGACCATCTGCGCGACGGTCCTTTCCTGCAACACCCGTACGCCGTTCAACTGGCCGCGGTTGCGGATCATCTCGCAGAACCGCCACCAGTCTTCGGCCGTCGTGAGCAATCCGGCGTGGCCGTCCGGCCATCCGCCGCCGCCGGAGAAGGCTTTGGGCCGGTCGAGAAACGGACTGTTGGTGGCAGACTCCTGGCGCACCAGCCGGTCCTTTTCGTAGCGGTAGTAGGAAGTCAGACGGCCGGTTTGGTCGGGATGCACGTAGAAGCCAGTGTTGGACATTTGCAGCGGTTTGAAAACGCGCTGGTGCATGGCTTCGTCCAACGGCTGCTTCGCCACATTCTCCAGCAGGCAACCAAGAACGTCCAACGAGAAACCGTATCGGTAATCGCTCCCGGGCTGAAACGCGAGTGGTGATTGTGCCAGCGCCCCGACCAATCGCCGCAGCCCGGCCTCCTCATTCCACACGGCGTGTGCGCGGAACAAAACATCCACAAGAGAACCGCGCTCGTGACCGTAAGTTATCCCGGAAGTGTGGCGCAGCAGATCGCGGATCGTGATCGGCCTTTGCAGCGGGACCGTCGCGGGAACATTCGTGGTGTTTGATCCGTCCGGAAACGGAGCTTTCACCCGGCAACCTCGAAGCTCGGGAACGTAGCGCGAGGCATCCTCATCGAGCGCAAATTTCCCATCTTCATGCAGACTTAACGCGGTGACGGCGGTGACCACCTTGGTCATCGAGGCGATACGGAACAGCGCATCCTTGGTCATCGGGGTTTTGGATTCAATGTCGCTGTATCCGACCGCTTCGAAGTGCGCGATTTTCCCGCGGCGGCTGATCAGGGTGACCGCTCCCGCAATCCGTCCTTCATCGGCATGTTTTTTCAACAGATCAGTGATCGCCTGGAGGCGCTGGGAGGAAAGTCCGACCGTTTCAGGCCTCGCAATCTTGGATTGGTCGAAATCAGCGGCAATGCCACAGAACAATCCGGCGTGTAGCATCGTTACGGTGAAAAGTGCAACGCGGCGGCAATCCGAGACCGGATGCCGCAGCGCGGAGAATCGATTCCAAAAAGCTCTGAATACGTTCATTGTTTCCCTCAAATTTCAAGAAGGGATGTCAGGTGTCAAGAAAGCGTCTGGCAATTAGCATCGTGCTCTTTCTCATTCCTCTTACCGTTGTGGCGATCACGATAGCACAACAGTGAGGCAAACGTACGTTAAGCTCAATCGAAGACTCAGCGCTCGAACTGTCAATTCTCCGCGGAATGCAATCCGCCGGCTCCGGCGCGAAATTCGATGATGCTCCGTTCCGGATCTTCGGGATGCGGGGTGGCGCAATTCCACGCGCACGCCCCGCAATGAATGCATTTCTCGCGGTCAAACACCGGCACGCCGTTTCCACCCGGTGTGATTGCCTGGCCGCTGCAAATCTCGATGCAAATCTTCGTGCCGCATTTCTCGCAGAGTTCGGGATACAAGAACACGACATGGTCGGCGTACCCTGCGGGGGCCTGCACTTTCCCCCCCAGCAACAAGGCGTCCTGATGGGAGACCAGCAACTTGCCGTCATGGGGAATGGCCGGCCAACCCACGCGGTCCATCAGCGCGTTGTGGATACTGACACCCTTGACCACGCATTCTTCGCGCAGCTTGTCAATTTCGCGCAACGGAACCCGGCCCTGATAGTATTTCTCCAGCCGCAACACGTGTTCCGATGGCCGGCGCGGCTCAACCGGAGCGGCCAGCCAGCCTTTCGTCGCGCCCGTCAACGCCATGCCAATCAGGCCGGTGACGACCCCGCGGTGGAACCCGTCACGTGCCCGTTCGGCCACGCGACCTTCCGCCTCCACCCAACTGGCTCGACGCCGCCTCACGTAGGTTGCTTCCAGATTCTTCTTCGTGAACGGCTTCTTCTGTTCGAGCAACTCCAACACCGCTTCACCGAGTTGCACGCCGGTGACCCACGCTTCGTCCACGCCGCTGCCGGTCAGGACATTCGTGCTGCCCGATCCTTCGCCGATGCGGGCGTAGCCCTCGCCCACCAGATGCGGTTCGCCGCGGCGACCCGATTCGCCGAGCGTTTTGGCGCCCCAGGAACGCAGCGTGCCACCCTGGAGATAACGCCACAGGTACGGGTGCAGCATCCAGTGTTGCAGATAACGGTAGGCTGTGCGCACTGGACTCTCGAACCACGACGGCACGAAAATGCCGAGCGACGCCACGCGGTCAGGGTAAACGTAGAGGAACCCGAAGATCTCCGGCTCAGGATACCCTAGCGTATGCAGCACCGTGCCGGCTTCCAGCGGACAACTCTCCGGCAGGTTCACGACAAACTTCATGCCGACCGCCCAATCACGCTTGTGACGACCCGCGGGCATGCCGAAATGCTCGTCGATCTGTCGTCCGACGGGTCCGACGGGTCCGTCGCCAACCACCGTCAGCGCCGCGTGGACGTCCATGCCCGGCGTGAAGCCCGCCTCGGCGGCGCCGAATTTATCCGTCCCCTGATCGGCGAGTTGTACACCGACGAGACGATCCTCCTTGATCAACGGCCTGGCAACGGGGGTACTCGGCCAGATTTGCACCGTGCCCGCGCCCATCAATTGCGCCCCGACCCACTGGTTGAACTGCCCGATAGACATCACCAACCCACCGTGTTTCTGCAAATAGGGCGGAATGTAGGGCAGCTCAAACGCATCCGCCTCCACCGGTAAAAACCTCTGGAACGTCCGGATGAACTTGTCCGCCGCCCGCAGCGTCGCCGACCGCCGACTCACCCCGATCGGGTCCAGCAGATATAGAACCTTCTCCTGTTTCACGGACGCGCACATCGGAATCTGCGCCGGGTCCAGATCGGGAAACGTCTGCCGAATGCCCCGCGCCCGCGTCACCACGCCCGACACACTAAACCCGATGTCGTCCGCGCGTTCATAGCAGATGACTTGCGGCGGCGCGCCGGGCATCACCGCGCTTTCCACCCTGGGCGTGCCGTCGGCATTCATCAACCCGCGCGACAAGGTGGTGAGAAACCCGCCCGTCGCCGGACCAAACCCGACGCAGACAATGTCCACGTCCATTTTCTGGCGGTCAATTGCCGGCGCGGTGGCAGGAACGAAAGAATCAGTCATCGGTTCTCAATAGTACCACGTGTTACTTTCAGCAGTTCTGTGAGGCGCCGGCGCCGTCTCGGCCAACTTTGAATCCCCAAGAGGCCCCGACGCGGGTCAGCCAGTACTGGATCGTGATCAATACCGGCACGGCCACCGCAACCAGAACGATGCGGCCAACGACTGTCGCAGCCAACCGGCTCAGGCCGACAAGTCCAAGAATCACCTGCATTGTTTCACGCTCTTGGATCGCCAGCAGGCCCATCGCCACGGAAATCAGGCCGACCACCGCCGCGGTGAACCAACCAACCCGTCGGGCTTGATCTTGAAACAAGGAAGCCGCCATGCCCTGATGAAACGCTTTGCGGCCGATGTAAAGACCGGCCAGTGCTCCCAGCATGAGGTTCCCAATCGGCAGGCCCATCAAAAAGGCAAGCGCGACGACCGACCAAAACAGGTAAGCCAACACGGTGAGAACACCGCTCATGGAGTAAAATCTGTCCATCCAGCGTTTCAGCCGAGCGAGCAGCAGCAGCCCCAAGCCCAGGCCGGTTAGAGCCGAGTACTTGATGACATTCTCTGGCGCGTTCACCAACGCACTACCCCACCACGCCAAAACAAACGTTGACAGTGGACACGCCACCGACACAAAAAGCGCGATCAATATCGACTCTGTTCTGCCCAACGCGGTCGTCATGTACTAGAAATGATGCACCCAGCGAAGGTTGTAGCGCTCGCCTTCGGGCCGATTTTCCGCGGCAAACTCGTAGTACGCGTTGAAGAAGATGTGATCGTTCTGCGAGATGTGCCAGACCAGACCCGGCCCGATACCCACCACCTGCTCCCGCGAATTGGGAACATTCGCACCGTCTTGTTTCAGGTCGGTGACTTGCTTGAGGTAGTAACCGTTCACTCCAAGCCGCAGATGTTTCGCCAGCACTTCGTAGTCGGTGGCAAAGTTGAGATGCACGGCTTGACCGGCTTGCGACGTGTCGAGTCCGTCACCGGGATTGTCGTTCTCGTCATTCCACAAATAATGAACGCGCCAGGAAGCCGTCCATCGCGGCTGGATGAACCACGTGGCCGCCCAGTATGGATCGATCGAGAAGAAGTGGCTGCCAGCATTGAGCAACGCGCCGGGGTCATATCGACCGGTGGGCACCAGCATCTGGAATTCAAACCGGTGCATAAACACCGGCCCGTTGGGTCCCATGATCGGATCCCACTGAAGATACGGGCCCACGAGCAGGTCGCCGGGGCCGTTCTCGGTAAACGATGTGGAGGCATGTGGGGTGACGTTGAAGGCCACGAGCGGTTGAATCAGGTCGAGTCCCCATTTGCCGCCGAGAAGGACCGGCTGGTTGGACTGGTAGATCAATTGCGACAGGCTGACCCATGCCTGGAGCCTGTTGATCGGCAACGTCAACTTGGTACCATTCTGGCCGAGGAACCTGTCCGACGTGTACCACTGCCCGTATTCGGTGAAATAAAACCCCGGGCCCGCGGGCGGACCGCCATCGAGGAAACTTGTGAAACCCAGATTCACGGACGGCAGGTCATACGCGTTGGCGGGCATGGCCCACCCCACAACGGCACCACACAGAGCAGCAATGAGGCATAGTCGTTTCATGATCGGTCTCCTTTAGTTTGGCAAATCGGCAATTGAGATTGCACGACATTCACATCGGATAATCCAGTGCTTCGGGAATCATTACCTGGCTGAGAGATTCGGCCGCCCGGTCCTTGGCGAGACGCGCGCCGGTCAGGCAGCCATCCAGCTTCACGCGCAACCGCGTGAAAGCCTCCATCCCATCGAAACACACACACGGACCAGCCTTCGCGGGATGTTCCTGCCCCGCCTCGGTCACATCACTGTATGCACGGGCGCTGCTGGCGATGCCGGGAATCACACCTTCGAGGGCGTCGAGATCGTCGGCAGCAAAACACGCGGCGCACGCCGCGTCATCCCACGCGGGATGGCGGTTGTACCCAAACACCAACTCGGCGCACACCCGCCCGACTTCGCCGGCGGCGCGCGCGCTTTGCACATGGCACAGGTCCGTCATGAAGGTGAGCAGCCCGGGCAGCCCTTCCGCCACGGTCGGGTTGTCGGCGCCTTTGGCTTCCAGTTCAAGGATGTCGAGCACGAAATAACGCGCTGCGAGCAACCAACATAGCGCGTCCGCCAGGGGAAACGTCACGCCCTGCCGGTTACTGTGATACAACTCGTGGCCGTTGGCATCAGTGGCGTTCTGCAAATGCTCCAGCGTCCACAGCCACAGTTGCATCGCGGTCGCGATCGTGCACGCGCCGGTGCCGGGCCGTCGTCCCGCAATTTCCCGCATCTCGCCGATCCAGTTGCGGAATTGCGCGAGGAACAACTTGCTCGTCATCGTGATCGAAAGCTGCCGGCGCTGGACGGCTTCGGGACCTTCGTACGTCGCCTCCAACTGCGCATCCATCCATTTGTGACCGAGGAATCCGGGGCAATCTTCCGTGATGCCGTAGCCGCCCATGAGACTGACGGCCTCGCGCATCATGTTGGCGCCGTGGCCCGTGTTCCAAAGTTTCACGGCCGGGCACAGCACGTTGGCCAGTGAATCGAGAACGGCGAACCGCAACAGCGGGTCCGACTTCGCCTCATCGTCAGGCGTCGCCCCGCGACGATTTTCGGGAAGATTCGACAAGCGCACATATTCGAGTGCGCCTTTCTCCAGGGCCGCCAGCGCGCGAAACTGCGCGCGTCCACCGACAATACCCCGAGCCGCAAAAATCTCGTCTTTCTTGATTTCCAGCGGATCCAGTTCGTCGAACAGCCGCGCCGCGGCAAATCCGATCGACGATGCCGCTTCGCCGGTCGCCCACACGTCCACGAGCCGATGCAGCGCATCCTCCTTCATCTGCAAGCCAAGCTCGTAGCGAGGGGAACCGGGCGCTGCCGCATCGCCTCCGCGAAATCGTCCGCGCTGATAGCGAATCACCGGCTCGACCGCGGAAAGCAGTTTCGCCGCCGTCATCAGCCCGACCGTCACGCGCGTGCGGCGGAACACGGCTTCGATGACTTCGCCATGGCTGAAGTTCGGCACGATCACGCCGTCCTTGATCTTGTAGCCACCAATGATCCGACTGGCGGGCACGCGCAGGCTGAGCACCGGGTCACGCGTCGAGGAAAGTTGGTGGACGAGTTTGCGCGTCGGCACGCCGCGGTCGAACGTCCCGGGATCCGTCTCTTCCAGGATGACCATGCAACTGCCTTTGATGCGATCGTCCGAGGAATCCACTGCGGCGGTGACAAAATCCGCGAACCCCATATTCGTAATGAAGCGGCCGCGCTTGTCGACTTGCAGGACGGGCTCCTTGCCTTCCTTCCATTCCGCAACGCGGATCTTGCCGTTGAGTAATCCCGTCTCCACGCCGACATACGGGAGCGGCTCGGTCAACGCGAATGCGCCCCGCGAGATCTTGCGCGTTTCACCCGGCTTGGGGGGGCACGCCCGCCGCATGTAGGTGTCGCGTTGTTCCGGCGTGCCGCGTCCGTGAATTGGCGCGAGCGCGAGATTGCCCGCCATGCTGCTCGTGGCCGCGCCGCCGTCCACCCACGACAACTCGAAGGCCAGCAGTGCCATCGCCAGATTCTTCGGCCCTGCAATGAACCCGCCCTGCTCGGGATCCAGGAAGACGGACGAGATTCCGGCTTCATCAAACACATTCAACAATTCGGCTTTGCCGGTGGTCCATTCGTGCGAATTGCGCCCGCCTTCGGCAACCATTCGCGCCACGGGGCCGCGCGCGACGCGACGCGACGATTGGATGAGCATCTGCAAATCGTAACGGTCGCTGAATCGCCACATGATTTGGCGCACGTCATCGCCGGGCAGCGTGTGCAATGTCATCGCGGGAGCAGTGGAAGTGCTCGCAGGCATGGGAACAGTCCTTTCCGTCCAAAGATAAGGGGATAAACCCCGGCACAGCAATTCATGCTGAATCCCTCAACGCGGTTGGGGTGAGAAACCGCGCATCGTGAGTTCGGTTCATAGGCCATTTACGAGCGCAAGTCAATCAACTTGCTTGCCTCGACCCTGCAATCTCGCCGTGACGTTTTATTCATCGTGCAGTTTGCCGGCGAAGTAGGCTTCATACGAAGCGAGGTCGAGCAGCCCGTGGCCGGAGAGGTTGAACAAGATCACGCGTTTCTTGCCTTCGTCGCGCGCCTGGATGGCCTCATCAATCGCCGCCCGAATGGCATGCGCTGACTCGGGCGCGGGCACGATGCCTTCGTTCTGGGCAAACAGCACTGCGGCCTCGAACACCTTCGATTGGTCGTACGAAATCGCGTCGATCAGCCCGAGTTTGTGCAGGTGGCTGACAGTCGGCGCCATGCCGTGATAGCGCAGGCCGCCCGCGTGAATCTGCGGCGGGATGAAATCGTGGCCGAGCGTGTACATCCACAGCAGCGGCGTGGTCATCGCCGTATCGCCGAAATCGTAACGGAGTTCGCCCTTGGTAAGCGACGCGCACACGGACGGTTCGACGGCGACAATGCGTGTCTTCTTCTTGTCGACGAGCTTGCCGCGCACGAACGGGAAGGAGATCCCGGAAAAATTGCTGCCGCCCCCGACGCAACCGATCACCACGTCCGGTTCCTCGCCGGCGTTGGCCATTTGCTTGATGGCTTCCTGGCCGATAACGGTCTGGTGCATGCACACGTGGTTGAGCACGCTCCCGAGCGAATACTTCGTGCCGGGGTGTTTGACCGTGTCTTCGATCGCCTCGCTGATCGCGATGCCGAGGCTGCCGGGGCATTCGGGGTCTTCCTTGAGCAGTTTCCTGCCGTAGTCGGTGTAGCCACTCGGGCTGCCGTGAACGGTCGCGCCCCACGTGTGCATCAGCAACCGGCGATACGGCTTCTGGTGGTAGCTGACCTTGACCATGTACACAATGCATTCCAGCCCGAATAACTTGCACGCCATCGCCAACGCCGAACCCCATTGTCCTGCGCCGGTTTCCGTCGCGATCCGCTTCGTGCCCGCCTCCTTGTTGTAGTACGCTTGCGCGACGGCGGTGTTCGGCTTGTGACTGCCGGCGGGGTTGTCGCCTTCGTACTTGAAATAGATGTGGGCGGGCGTCTGCAGCGCCTTTTCGAGCCGCACCGCGCGCAGCAGCGGCGTCGGCCGCCACAACGCGTACATCTGCCGGACCGGTTCCGGGATCTCGACGTATCGCTCGGACGTCATTTCCTGGGCGACGAGGTTCTCGGGGAAGATCGCCGTCATGTCCTGCAGCGTGACGGGCTGTTTCGTGCCCGGATGCAACGGCGGCGGCAACGGTTCCGGAACATCGGACAGAACGTTGTACCAGTGCGTCGGGATCTCGGCTTGCGTCAGCGTAAAGCGTGTCGGTGTGTTCATAGTATTCTCCAACCCAAACGGGACAGCCAGAGTACACCACCCCAGCCCATCGCGTCAAACACCGCGCGAGGCAAAGGCGGTGTCCTAATTTGGCAGGCCGACCCACGCCCACCAGTTAGGCATGGGGACGGTGCTGTTCGATCATCGGATTCTTCTTGTCTCGCGTCGCAGCACGCAGTTGACAATATGAATGCACTCTTCGAGGCTTTCACCCAACTCGTGCTCCCAGAATCGAACCACCGCCATGCCTGACCGTCGAAGCTTCTGGCTCATTCGTCTGTCACGTAGACGATTCCTCTGAATCTTCGCTTTCCAGAAAGCCGAGTTTTTCGCCGGATAGTGACCACAACGCCAACACCCATGCCAGAAGCAACCATCCACGAACACAGCAACCTTGGCTTCTGGGAAATAAAAGTCCGGGCGCCCCGGAACTTGCTTGGGTCCAATGCACCAGCCTTTCAAGCCAGATCGAACCAACGCAAGCCGTAATCGAAGCTCAGTTGATTTATTTCCACGCCCTCTTACAGCCCGCATTCTACGGGATTGCTTAAGGGTGACGCCAACAAACCTGCCACGCAGGAGCTTGCTCCGCAGAATACGTTCCACCGTCTATATTCCTTGGTCGTAGAACGCGCTCAACGCGGTGGCGAGCCAAAACATCTCTGTATCGGAGAAGGACGATCCCACCCATTTCGGAAGGGCATTCTTTGGCAACGTCATGTCCGAAAGCGCAAGAGCCAGTTGCTTGAGCTTAAGGTTGATTCGCGTCTCCATGTCTGCTTGTTCGACCGTTAACTTCAGTGCTTTGGCTAAAGCTAACAGGACTTCGAGGAAAGTGAACTCAGCCTTTCTAGGCGCTACGGGATTTCCGATGACCGCCCAAAACCCTGAACCAACGCACCGGTAAACACGAACGGGCTTCCTACCCTTCGCCACTAAAACACCGGGGCGGCTAGCCCTACTCTCCTCAACGAAACCTGATTCCAGAAGTTTTACGAGGATCTGGTTCTCCTTGTTGTTTGTGGTTCGCTCGGTCCCGTACGTCAAGCCGACGACAACATCAAGTTCCGTTACTTTCGGGTACGTCTTCTTTGTCTCCGAGAGCCATTTCCTATAGTTATCGGCAATGGCATCTGTCATCGCTTGAACTTGAGTGTCGTTGATGCAGTTAGGTCCACTCTTGATCAACATCAGGATTCGACGTGTGCCAAAAACGCACGACTTGTCAACTTCGCGCCAAATTGATGTTCGCCGCTTTCGAGCCTTGTCTTCGCGTGATAAGCCCGAAAGCGATTTGGCTTCAGCAATCTTCTCAGGCGGCGCAACCCACTTCTTCGTGCCAACTAAAGGGTATGTCCCGATGACCACGTCTTCGATCGACTTCCCGAAGGAGGTCTCGAGCCCCGCGTAAAGCTTGCTGTCGAAAAGAAATTTGGCGAAGCGGTCAGGATCGGAAAGCCCTGTAACATTTGCCGCAGTGAGGGTGACATAAGGATTTGTGCGGTAATCAGCCAAGCTCTCCCGCTTTTCAATGGCCTCAGGAAGATTCGTCTTGATATAGTCCGCCAAGACATTCGCCAGTTTGTCGACCCGTTCCTGCTGCACGAAAGCAAACAGTTTGGCAAGTTCTTCTGGCCGATAGGGGTGGGCTGGCGCTTTAAGCACATCGTACAGCAGATTCTGATTTCGTCTTACGAGCATGGTTAATGTGTGATTAGTGTCTTGCTCTTTCTCTTTGTTTTCGGCTGACCGTAACGAGAATTGCCCTCGTCTTGATTCTCGTCCCAAAGAATCGTCTTACCGTTTTTAAACCACCGCCGGGTTCGGACGTGAGATTGCACGTAGACGATTCGATATGCGCTAGGAGTTTCCGAATAAGGGTGGAATCCCCTGTTCGCGAGAGAATCCAGGTTGTCCGCAATCACCTCTCCTGCGACTTGCCCAAGCCGAACAGGAACCGCATTTCCCACTTGCGCGTACTGCTGTGCGGGCGTTCCACAAAACTCCCACTCGTCAGGGAATTCTTGGATGCAGGCATATTCCTTCAGAGTAAGGGCTCGCGTCTCAACGGGGTGGCACAGCGCAGTCCCGGCATGATTGGGCATCGTAACCAAAGTGGGGCACGGCAGGTCAAAACTTAGCCGTCTCCACCAACCTGAACGTCCTCCCTTCGCAAACCAAGCCTTGCCCATCGATTCACGTTGAACGTCCAAAGGAAGACTCCTCCAATTGGAACCAGGAGGAACCATTGCCAGATAACGCTTCTTTCGTGGGCTGAAGTCCATGATGACTGGATTCGTTTCTTTGAGGCGACCAATCGCGTCGAGGAGTGTTCGCCAAGGTTGGGTCTTGTCCCGACGTTCGTCAAACAGGGTGAGATTAAGGTCGCCACTCCTATCGTTCGGGGCTGCGTGAGTTGGACTGGGAAACTCAACCGCTGCGTTGAAACGGTTGCCGATAAACAACGCGCGCTCTCGTAATTGTGGCGCGCCATAGTTTACCGCATTGACCTCAAAACAATCCATATGGTAAGGCGCGCCTGAAAAACGCTGCAGGTCTTCGGCAAACGCACGAACTACCGATCCGGGGCGCTCCTCGGGTTGAAGCGATGTGCCTCCTTTGTCTGGCCGCTGAGCAATAGGACGATGGCGTAGTGCCGCTGACAGTAATCCACGAACATTTTCCATTAAGAAGAACTTCGGCCTGAGCGCCTGCACGTACCGGAGGAATTGCCAGAGTAAAGTTCCGCGGTGGTCCTGAACCGTGCCGCGTTTCCCTGCTGTACTAAACGACTGACAGGGTGGTCCCCCCACCAACAGATCTAGCTCGCCCGGTTGGACGCCAGCGGCAGCTAGCAACTCGCTTGGCTGAAGAAGCGAAACATCGCGATTGAAGACCACCGGGCGCCGTGTGAGCCGGCCAGCAATCGTGTTCAATTCGATTGTACGTGCGAATGCCTCTTCACTCTCAACACACGCAAGCACCTCGAACCGCCCAGTTCTTTCCAAGCCTATGTCGAGGCCCATTCCTCCTGAAAACAAAGAGATAACTTTATAGCTGTGCGGTGCCATGCGATTTCACGTTAACTCATGTTGCCAACACACACAAACCAATCTTCCTTTCACCGCCGGTCTTGGAGGAAGTCGGGGTTGTTGCCCTGAATAAGCACGTTCTCGCTGACCGCGTCGCCGTGCGACAACCCACCACCGGCTCCAGCAGCCGGTACGGCTCGCGTGTCGTCGCCCGCACCGCCTCATCTCGTTTATGCCAATTCAGCGTTGGCCTTTGCGCGGAGTGTAGTCAGGCAGAGACGGTTCGACAATCCTTCGTTTAAGTCAGGTCGGGCCGCCTTCGGCTCGTCTATGGCGTAACAGGTCCACCGTCGTTGTTATTTCAGCCAGCCGATTTTGATTTCGCTCTCGATCTCTTTGAATTCCTGATCGCCGGTGATGAGTTCAGCGTTTCGGATTTTCGCGAGGGCGGCGGCGAAAGCGTCGGCCAAGCTGAGTTTGAACCGGGTCTTGAAATCAGCCGCCAAGTCGGCCAGCCGACGGTCGGCGGCGTGAAATTCGATGGGCAGGGCCGCCAATTCGCCTGCGACCACCCGCCACGCGGCTTCGCCATCCTTGCGGCGAATGATGTACTGGGTCTCGGCGTAGTTGACCTCCGTCATGTGCAGAGGCTGTTCCCGCTGAGCCGCTTTCTCCAGCAGGGCGGCCACCTTCTCGCCGCCCGGCTCGTCCCGGAGATAGCTGAGCAGGGCAAAACTATCGAGAACCGGTGAGGCGGGCATACTTGGCGTCCTCCAACGCTTTTTCCTCCGCCTTGTGCTCGGCCCACTCCTGCGCGAGGGTCTTCTCGCCCGGCTTGCGCTTGAGGATCCCGCGGAGTCGATGGATGCGGGCGGCGGTGACCGGCTTGAGCAGAATCCCCTGGGCGGTCGCCTGCACGAGGGCGCGCGTGCCTTCTTCGATGTCGAACTCCTTGCGGAGCCAGCGCGGAATCACCACCTGCCCCTTCACGGTAAACCGGATGGTATCGGTCTTGTGTGTTGTCTTCATCGTTCATAATCATACTCGATGACATAAAGTAAGTCAACAGTAAATCGGTAGGATTCTATTGGCTCTGTCATACTATTCAGGCGTCGTGGCGCGGCACGGAAGCATTCGTGGATTGGGGAAACCCACCCCTAGCCCCTCCAAGGAGGGGAGAGCCCTTCGACGTTGCTCAGGGCAGGCGGCGGGCGGGACGGCGATCCGTCGGCGATTGCCGCGGGAGTACGGCGTGCGGCGTGTCGTCACCACGTGGAACGTGGCGAGGACTCCGCTATCGAGAATCGATATTTTTACTGGACGCGGTGTTCCGGGGCTGGTATAATCCCACCAGTTCTTTGAAAGAACTGCCGGTCTTATTGGCGACGGTTTTGCGACCTCGGCACAGCCGGTCGCGTTTGCCCTATCGTGCGTTCGCCCGATATGGCGTCTCGCTCCGCTAGTGCTACGCTCGGCTCCGTCTGACTCGGCTTGCCGCTCCCACGGCTCGGCTTGCCGCTCCCAGCGGGTTGGCACGGGACTTTCCAAAAAAGGGTGTTTTTTACCAAACGAACCCAACTGAAAAATGTGGAAGCATTTTGGAATGAACAGGTTGGGGAAAAATACGAGTTGGGTTCGTTTTGCAGAAACGAGGAAAAAAACAGGAAATAAACCCTGGAAAACAACGCCGGGAGGGTGATTTTACGCACGAACGAACCCAGTTTAAGGCACCGGATGGCTTCGAGACGGGCCGAAGCCGGGCTAGTCCGAGAAGGATCCAACCGAATGCGACGGCCCAACGACGCGGCGCGATACCTACACGACAGGCATCGCGCCCTACAAAAAGCAACGGCGGGGTGAATCTCGACAAGTGTCTGGTGACATTTTAAGGTTACGGGCATGAACGCGTTCTTCCTGCGGCGAATCGGGTCGTTGGCGGTAGCGTTGTTCTTCGCCAGCATCGCGGTATTCCTGCTCGTGCGGGCGGTGCCGGGCGATCCCGCGACGTTGTTGTTGAAGAATCCGACGCCGGAGCGACTTGCGGCAATTCGCACGCGATTGGGACTGGATCGACCGCTGCCGGTCCAATACTGGCGGTGGATGAGCAGCGTGATCGGTCGCGGGAGCTTCGGCGAATCGATTGTCACGGGGCGCGATGTGAAGGAGGATTTGGCGCGGACGTGGCCGGCGACGATCGAGCTTTCGATGGTCGCGCTGGCGCTCGCCACGATAGCGGGTGTGTGGCTCGGCATCTTCTGCGCGCGTCACGCGGGAACATGGAAGGATGCGCTGGGCACGACCGTGAGCCTCGTCGGGCTGAGCGTGCCGGTGTTTTGGTTGGGACTGCTGGCGATGCTGCTGTTCTCGCTGGAGCTGGGTTGGTTGCCGGCGGGCGAGCGGGGTGGGATCGATCATCTCATCCTGCCGGCGCTGGTGCTGGCGACGATTCCCGCGGCATTCGTGGCGCGGGTGACGCGGACGGCGGTGCTGGAAACGCTCGGGCAGGATTTCATTCGCACGGCCCACGCAAAGGGCGCGACCGAACGCACGGTGCTGTATCGCCACGCGCTACGGGCGGCGTTGGTGCCCATCGTGACCATGATCGGCGTGGAGTTTGCGTATCTGCTCGGCGGGGCGGTGTTGACGGAGACAGTGTTCGCGTGGCCGGGGATCGGACGTTATATCGCCACGGCGGTGCTGTCGCGGGATTACCCGGCGATTCAAGGCGCATTACTGGTGCTGGTGGCGATGGTGATGGCGGCGAATTTCGTGGTGGACGCCCTGCACTACGTGCTCGACCCGAAACTCCGACAATGAAACACAGGAACCCACTTCTTTGGATCGGCTCGTCGATGCTCACCGTCATCGTTTTGGCGGCGGCACTGGCGGGCGCGGTCTCCCCGCACGGGCCGACCGAGCAACTCTATCGCGACCTGACACTCACGCCGCCGTCGTGGGCGCACTGGGTGGGTGTGGACGGTGTCGGCCGCGACATGTTGACACGGATGCTGTACGGCGCGCGGGCCACACTGGGTGTGGCGCTCGGCGCGACGGCGATTGCGGTGATTTTGGGCACGGTGTTTGGAGCGGCGGCGGGCGCGCTGCGCGGTTGGTTTGACGGGATCGTCAGTCATGTGACGGATTTCCTGTTGGCGTTTCCGTCGGTGCTGCTAGGGTTGGTGGCACTGACGATCCTCGCTCCGTCGCCAACCAGCGTGGCGATTGCGGTCGGCATCGCGGGACTGCCCACGGTCGTGCGGCAGGTGCGCGCGGCATTTGTGTCGGAGAACGCGAAGGAATACGTGCTGGCGGCGCAGGCCACAGGCGCGGGTCGCTGGCGGATCGCCGTGACGGAGATCCTGCCGAATTGCGCGGGACTGATTCTGGTACTGACGACATTGACGCTCGGCAGCGCGGTGTTGGAAGCTGCCGGGTTGGCGTTCCTCGGATTGTCAGGGCAGCCCGATGTGCCGGAGTGGGGCATGATGCTGCGCGAGGAACAGAGCGCGTTCCGCATCGCGCCCTGGCTGTGCATCGCTCCCGGCCTGGCCATCACCTGGACCGTGCTGGCCTTCAATCTCCTGAGTGACGGCTTGCGCCAACGCCGTCAATAACGCCGTCCTAAATCCACTATGTCAACCGACCTGATCCCACAGGGACCTGGCTTCTGCCTGGGTCTTCTTGTACCGTGCTTCCATCACGCTGGAAGTGATCTCGACGAGGTCCTTGATTTCCGCGCAATAGTTCTCGACGGCCTGACGGAGCGCTTCCGATTCGTTGATCGTACCCGCGTACTGAACGTGACCGTCCGCCCACTTCTCCCATTCGGGGACTTTGGGGTCTTCAACACGAACGACGTTGTGCTCGATAAGAACGTTGCCGATCGCCCCAAGAACGCAGCGCAACTGGGTCTGAAACTCCTTGGTGAAACTCTCCTTCAAATTGGAGGCGACCCACGCGTCTCGTGGTCGCGCGTCAGGAAGCGTGCAGTCCGGCCAGTACTGCTCCCCGCCCAGGCACTCCGCGACAATCATCGGAATGCTTGCGTCAAGTTTGCGAAGATCATTCTTCAGGGCTTTAAGTCCCGTCATCCCCAAGGCCAGAATCAGGTCGGGACTCTCTTCACAGATTTTCTCCGCGCGTTTCTTGCCCCAATCGAGTGCAAAACGGCAAACCTCATTGATGATGGTCTGCCGCAATTGTTCCATGACGGCGACTTTCTCGCGTCTGGCTTTTTCCGCAAGATCGAGCTGCCGCTGGAATTCCCCAAGGCTCATCGCGCGTTCTGTTGTCGTTATGGTCGCTGGCAAACGGATGTCGGACACCATGAGTTTGCTACTTCCGATGGAGGAACTCCAGCCAAACAAGACGGAAAATACACGTCGTCGGGGCCAACCCCCCATTTCGACGGGTTTGCGCCAATGCCGGCGCTGAGTGGCGCTACGGCTCCCGATTTTAAACACATTGAAAAAAACAACTGCTGAACTATAGTGCGTCTCGTTGTGCACGTTCGCTAATGGAGGGCCCTATGAAAGAACCAAGCCGAACAATCCAACTCACCACCCAAAGGCTGCGCCCGTTTTTCGCCGCCTGCGCCTTGGCGGGTCTTTGGGCCCTGTCCGCGCGAGCGGCGGACGTGAAGCCGACGGACGCCAAGCCCGTCGTCGAGCCGTCAGCGGACAAACTGCTGAAGCGCATGGGTGATTATCTGGCCCAGGCTCCCTTCTTCTCGGTGAATGCGGAAGTCTGGCAGGACGCGCAACTGGGCTCCGGACAGCAAATCCAGGTTGGTCGAACCATTGGCCTGCAAGTCCGCCGTCCCGACCGGTTCCACGCGGAGGTGCATTCCACGCGTCGTAACCGCGAACTGTTCTATGATGGCAAGTCGATCACCCTCCTGAACCGCGTGCAGAATTTCTACGGGAACATTCCCGCGCCCGCTTCACTCGACCAGGCGCTGGACACCGCCAGCGAGCGCTTCGGAATCGCCATGCCGCTCGAGGACCTGGTCGTCAGCGATCCCTATCAAAGCGCCATGCAGAAGATCGTTACGGGACGCGACCTTGGGCCGGTGACGGTCCTGGGCACTCCTTGCGAACACCTCGCCTTCTCCTTGGGCGCCGTCGATTGGCAGATCTGGATCGAGGATGGCGCCAGGCCCGTCCCGCGCAAAATCGTCATCACCTACAAGGACGAGGAAGGCACGCCGGAATACACGGCGATTTTCTCCAACTGGGATTTTCAAACGAAATTGCCGGACTTCCTCTTCACCTTCGAGCCGCCAGCGGGGGCCTCCAAGATCGACGTGAACGAGATCAAAGCCGAAAATCAAACGCACAACAAAGAGGGCAAATAACCATGAGATTTGCCAACACCGTTTCGACCGGAAAAATCGTGGTCGGCTTCGCGGCCCTTTTGGCCGCGCTGCCGCTCCTCTACGCACAACAACGCCAGCAGTTGTCCCAGCGGGCCGAGCCCGCGCCGCGAAGCGAACCCGCGCGCGCCCTCGTGCAACGCAGCCAGCCCGTCGTCGACCGAGTCAACCATGGGAGCATCCGCCACGTGGATACGCATGTCGTCCAACGACCCGTTCAGGTGACTCATGGTTTCGACAGCCACCACGATGTCTTCGTGCATCACGACGTGGAGGTGGATATCCACCGTCCGCGGTTCTGGCATAATTTCAGGTATGGCGCGCGGTTCAACGTTCTGCCCGTGGGCTATGTATCGCTCATGGTGAATGGTTCGCCCTACTACTACGACGATGGCCTCTACTACCAGCAAGCCGACAATGGCTATCAGGAAGTTTACCCCCCAGTCGGCGCGGATGTCCCGCAACCGCCCGATGGCGCGATCGTCGTCGAAGCCGGAAACCAGACGTACTACTATGCCGGTGGCGCATTCTATGTGCAGCAGGACGGCGGCTACGTCGTCGCGCCGGCGCCGATCGGCGTTGCCGTTCCGGAACTCCCGCCCGGAGCCGTGCAGGTGGCCGTCAACGGCGGCGCAGCCTACCAATTCAACGGAATTTATTACCGCCCCGAATTCGTCGATGGTGTGACCCAATACATCACGTTCCTACCCTGATCAATCCCAGCGAACAGGGGCGTCACAGAAAGGTCTTGCGGTCCCGATACCCGCAGGGGTATAAGCCCAATCACCCTGTTTGGGGGCCGCTCCCCGGCCCTAAGAGGTCCCGTCTGCGCGAGGCTAGGAGTTCTGCAGCAAAGCCGAATGTGAGGCATTGCGTATGGAGATGTTCAAATCTCAAAAATGGCCTACCCACCATTACAGATGTCACCTTTGCGGCGCTCTCGAACGAATGGTCCGCGATAGTCGCGGGGCCCAAGTCATATGGGAAATCTCGGTTGAAGGCTCGAACATGGCCTGAATGGCAACTGATTAAGGACGAAGCGACATCACCGGACCGGATTGAGAAACCATGAACCCACTGATTTATTCCGGACTGGTCGTTTTGTACGTGGGAGTAATGTTGGCCGTCGGGTATTGGTGCATGAAACGCACCAAGAACGTCGGCGACTTCTTCCTCGGTGGGCGCACGCTCGGACCCTGGATGAGCGCATTCGCCTATGGAACCACCTATTTTTCCTCGGTGTTGTTCATTGGTTATGCCGGCCGACTCGGTTGGGGTTTCGGCATCCAGACGATGTGGATTGTGCTCGGCAACACGTTTGTCGGCACGCTGCTGGCCTGGTTGGTCCTCGCCGGACGCACCCGTGAAATGACCGCCCGGCTCAATGCGCTCACCATGCCCGAATTTCTCCGGGCGCGGTACGACAGCATGCCGTTGCAGATCATCGCGGCGCTCGTGGTCTTCGTTTTTCTCGTGCCCTATTCGGCTTCGGTTTACATGGGGCTGAGTTATCTTTTCCAGAAAACGCTCGGGCTGCAATACAATCAGGCGCTCATCTTTCTCGCGGTATTGACGGGTGTTTATCTTGTGATGGGCGGCTACTTCGCCGTCGCGGTGAGCGATTTTATCCGGGGGATCGTCGAGTTTCTGGGCGTCGTGACGATGGTGCTCTTGCTGGCGGCGATGAAGGGCGGGCTGGGTGCGACCTTTGCCGCATTGTTGGATCCGAAACACATGCCAGCCCTGAGCGCGCCGCCGCCGCCCACGGGACCTCCCTTCCCCGGTTGGGTGACGTTATGGTCGTTGGTACTCATCACCAGCTTCGGCCCGTGGGCGCTGCCGCAGATGGTGCAGAAGTTTTATTCCATTCGCAGCAAAGCCGATGTGAACCGCGCGATGATCATCGCCACGATCTTCGCCTTGTTCATGTCCTTCGGCGCCTACTACAGCGGGGCCTTGACACATTTGTTTTTCGCCAACCCCAAGACCGACCTGGCTCCCATCGTGGACGCGGCAACGAAGAAACCCAACCTCGATCTGCTTATGCCGTTTTTTATCACCACCTATGTGCCCCAATGGCTGGTGCTGGTGATTCTGCTGATGGTCTTTTCGGCGTCGATGTCGAGCCTCTCGTCGCTGGTGCTGGTGAGCAGTTCGGCCATCGCCATCGACATCTACGGCGCCTCCGTCAAGCGCAAGGAGAAGCAAAAGCAAATCATGCTGTTGATGCGCGTGCTCTGCGCCGTGTTCGTGGCCCTGTCGCTCCTGATTGCGGTGAGCAAAGTAGACGTGATTGTGAACCTGATGGTGATCGCCTGGGGCGCGCTGAGCGGCGCGTTTCTCGCCCCGTACCTCTACGGCCTCTTTTGGCGGCGGGCGACCAAGGCCGGTGCCTATGCCGGCATGATTTCCGGAGTCGGCACGGCGGTCGGCTTGTTCTGCTTCTGGGGCAAGCCGCACATTCCCGTCGCGGGCGCGATTGCGATGCTCGTGCCGATGCTGGTGATGCCCGTTGTCAGCTTTCTTACATCGCCGCCGGACGAGGCGCATCTGGCAAAATGTTTTCCCATCACCCACAAGATTGAACCTGCCAACCGAGCGGGCGAAGAAAGGAAAGGTGTCACATGCTAGGCATTCAAGATCCCATCGTCGCGCTGGCGTACCTGCTATGCCTCGCCAGCACGTTGTTGTGCGTCGTGTATGGGTGGCGCAACTGGAATCGCGGTGATGAAACCGTCGAGCCTGACGACGTGAAGTGGGCCAAGAAAGAGGACAAGGTGGAGGAGGACGTCTGAGGCCGGGAGTTCCCGTGAAAGGAGAACCATCATGATACTGGCACAGGTCAATCTGTTGGATATCAGCGTCGTTCTGCTCTACCTGTTTCTGACCGCGTACCTCGGCTGGTTGGGCTACCGCGGCACCAAGTCCACCACCGACTATCTCGTGGCGGGGCGCAAGGCGCATCCGTTCATCATGGCCTTGAGCTACGGGGCGACATTCATTTCGACCAGCGCCATTGTCGGTTTTGGCGGCGTGGCCGGGATGTTCGGGATGAGCCTGTTGTGGCTGACGTTCTGCAACATCTTTGTCGGCATCTTCATCGCGTTCATTTTCCTCGGCGAACCGACCCGGCGGATCGGCCACCGACTGGACGCACACACGTTCCCCGAGTTGCTCGGGCGCCGGTACCAGAGCACGTTCATCCAGGTTTTTGCCGGACTGGTGATTGCGCTGTTCATGCCGTTGTACGGCGCGGCGGTGTTGATTGGCGGCACAGAGTTCCTCAGCACGGCGTTCCAGATGGACTATAACGCCGCTCTGCTGATCTTCGCCGTGATCGTGGCGGCGTACGTGTTCTACGGCGGACTGAAGGGCGTGATGTACACCGACGCGATGCAAGGCGTCATCATGTTCGTGGGCATGGCCACGTTGATGATCTACACCTACGCCAAGGTGGGTGGCGTCGCCACCGGCCACCAAGCACTGACAGACCTGAAAGATCTGGCGCCGCCGACGTTGACGGCCATCGGGCACCGGGGCTGGACGGCCATGCCGGAGTTCGGGTTCGGCAACACCAAGTACAATCTCTGGTGGATCGTGGTTTCGACGATTGTGATGGGCGTCGGCATCGGCGTGCTCGCGCAACCCCAACTGGCGGTGCGGTTCATGACCGTGAAGAGTAAACGCGAGTTAAACCGCGCCGTTGGCATTGGCGGCGTGTTCATCCTCGCGATGACCGGTGTGGCGTTTATGACCGGCGCGCTCTCCAACGCTTTCTTCGCTCAACACGGCCCGCTGTTCCAAGGCCGCGTCCTGAAAGTGGTCAACGCCGAGAAGAACCACGCTCTCCTGCAAGTGATGAGGAAGACGCCCGGCGGCGACTGGCTCGATGCCGTCAAGGAAACCGCCAAGGACGGCAAGACGCTCACCAACTACGTCCAAGCCGTCGTCACTGATGCCGCCGGCAAATGGCTGCCGGTGGCGAAGGAAACCAACACCGTCGGCGTCGTCAAGGAGGGCGTCGTCGTGCCGGTTGTGTTGGACAAGACGCAGCCGTATCTGCCGGACAAGATCGGTCCGAACCAGGCCGCCCAAGGACGGAGCATTTCGGTGGTGTACGCCAAGGGCGTGTCCGACCAGATCATCCCCACGTTCATCACGACGGCCATGCCGAAATGGTTTGGCCTCGTGTTCCTGTTGACGCTGCTGTCGGCGGCGATGAGCACGTTGTCCAGCCAGTTCCATACGCTTGGCACGGCGGTGGGACGCGACGTGTTTGAGAAATTGGCCGGGCACAAACCCGAAGCCGGCTCCACGCGCACCATCTTCATCGTGCGCGTGGCCATCCTGTTGGGTTTGTTGCTGGCGGTAACGTTCGGCTACTACGCCAAGAAGGAACAGGTCGTGGTCAGCATCATCGCCCGGGCGACGGCCATCTTCTTCGGGCTGTGCGCCAGCACGTTCCTGCCGACGTTTATCGGCGGCTTGTTCTTCAAACGCGTCACCAAAGCCGGCGCCATCGCCTCGATGATCGTCGGGTTTGCGGTCTCGACGTTCTGGCTGGCGTTTATCAAAGTGCCGGAATGCCAGGTCATCGGCCTGGTCAAGAAGAGCATCCTTGCCGACGCGCCCAACTGGCCGGTGGTGGATCCGTTGTTCGTGGCCCTGCCGATCTCGGCGCTGGTAATCCTGATCGTGAGCCTGATGACACCGACGCCGGATGAAGCGCATCTGGCAAAATGTTTTCCGCCCGCGACGGCGAAACAGTCAACCAACCCCAGACCCTGAACCGAAGTTTCAAATCAACGAAAGGACAAAATCCGTGATGAAAACCAAAACACTCCCGGTAGCGGCGGCGGTGCTGGCGTTCGCGTTTGTCGCGACGACCACGCAGGCTCAAACAACAACTCCAGCGAAGGTGGCCGACACTTCCGGTGCGGAGCAGATGGCGAAGCCCCGCACGTTTGACGATTGCGTCAAAGAGATCAAGAACCCCACCGACTGGCTCCGTTGGGGGGGCGATTTCCGGGTGCGCAATGAGTATTTCGACAATAGCCTCACATTGAACAAGAGTTCTTTGCGGAACGAACAGGATTATTTCCGGCTTCGGGAGCGCCTGTGGGTTTCGGTTGTGCCGGTGACCAACCTCAGTGTGAATGCGCGTCTGACGGCGGAAGAACGGGATTGGATGAAGCCATCCTTCGCCAAACAATTTGGATACGGGCAGGGTCTGGAGGACCGATACGGGATCCTGGATAACGCCAATGTGAAATGGACCAGCCCCTTCGACCTCCCGCTGTCGATCACGGCGGGACGCCAGGACATTCAGTTGGGTGATCCGTTGAACTGGTGGCTGGTGTTGGATGGCACTCCTTATGATGGTTCATGGACCACGTTCTTCGACAGCATCCGGCTGACCTGCGATGTCAAGGATATCCAGACCAAGTTCGACGTGATCTACATTTACCAGAACGCCCTGCCCGACGAGTGGATTCCGGCCATTGGCCGATCCAGTCTGAATCGTCATCCCTCTCCATCCGTCACGGGAAATGCGCCTTATTGGTTGACCGAGCAGACTGAACAAGGAGTGATCTTCTACGGGTACAACAAATCGATCGAGAATACCGAGATCGACGGCTATTTCATCTACAAGAACGACAACCGCGTGCATACCGACCTCCTTACGATCGGTGACAACGCGGACATCTATACAGTTGGCGGTAAGGTGACCGGAAACCCCTTTGAACACTGGAAGTACTCAACGGAAGGGGCTTACCAATTCGGGCATAAGGATGATCCGACGCTCCTCCATGATGATTTGGGGAGTTCCGTGAACAGGGGCATCGATGCATTCGGGGTTAACTCCAGTCTCAGCTATCTCTTCAAAGACCCAATGAACAATCAAGCCAGCCTCATCTTCGAGTACCTCTCGGGTGACGATCCGAAAACGACCGGCAAGGACGAGATGTTCGACATCCTCTGGGGACGCTGGCCCCGTTGGAGCGAACTCTACATCTACTCCTACCCCAATGAAACCAGCGGCAAGTTTGCGCAGTTGAACAACATCATGCGCGTTGGGGCGAACTGGAGCTTATCGCCAATCAAAGACACAACGTTCAGCGCCACGTACAATGCGCTGATCGCCCCCGAAGATACGCCGACCCGTGCCATGGCGCCCACTTTGTTCACCGACAACGGCCATTTCCGCGGTCACTATCTGCAAACCGTTTTGAAACACCAGTTCAACAAGCGCATCAGTGGTCATCTTTGGGCCGAATTCGTCTGGATGGGCGATTACTATGCCCATGAAGACGTGATGACCTTCCTGCGTGCTGAGATGACGTTCACCTTTTAAACTCCATCGGAAATGATCGTGTTCTGGGACGAGAAGGCCGAAACCATGGAACGCGGCGCGCTGGAGGCGCTTCAACTGAAGCGCCTCCAGGCGACCGTGCGCCGGGTGGCTCGCAAAGTGCCGCGGTATCAGCAGAAACTCGCTGACTGCGGCGCCAAGCCGCGCGACATCCGGTCGCTGGCCGACGTTCAACGGCTGCCGTTCACGACCAACGCCGACCTGCGGGACACCTATCCCGCCGGTCTGCTGGCCATCGCGCCCGACGAGGTGTTGCGGTTGCACACGTCCAGCGGCACCACCGGCAAGCCGAAGGCACTATTCTTCTCCGCCAAGGACGTGGACAACGCCGCCGAGTTGATCGCCCGTTGTCTGGTCATGACCGGCGTGACCCGGCACGATGTGCTCCAGAATATGATGACGTACGGCTTGTTCACCGGTGCGCTGGTCATGCATTATGGCGCGGAAAAAGTCGGGTGCCTGGTGATCCCCGCCGGGCCGGGCAACTCCGAGAAGCAACTGCTGCTGATGCAGGATTTCCGAACCACCGTCATCCATGTCACGCCGAGCTACGCGCTCTACCTCGCCGACTTCTTGGAAAAGAAAGGTGTGGATCCGCGCCGGGATTTGGCGTTGCGCAAGGCGTTTGTCGGCGCGGAACCGTACACGGAGGAAACGCGGCGCAAGATCGAACAGGCGCTGGGGATCGAGGTGTACAATTCGTATGGCCTGTCGGAGATGAACGGCCCCGGTGTCGCCTTCGAATGCGAACACAAATGCGGCATGCACCTGTGGGAGGACAATTACCTGCTCGAGATCGTAGATCCGCAAACCGGCGAACCGCTGCCGGACGGGCAAACCGGTGAGTTGGTCCTGACGACGCTGTGCCGCGAAGCCATGCCGTTATTGCGTTACCGCTCGCGCGACATCACGTCGATCCTGCCCGGCCCGTACCCGTGCGGCCGCACGCACCGGCGCCTGCACCGCATCACCGGCCGCGCCGACGACATGTTGGTCGTGCGTGGCGTGAACATTTATCCGCAACAGATCGAACGCGTGCTGATGAGCCTGCCCGCCGTGGGCCGGAACTATCAGATCGTGCTGGAAGGTCTCGACGAAATGACGGTCAACGTCGAACTGGCCGAAGCCGGGTTCGATGGTCACGTCGAGCACCTGACCCGGCTGCAATCGGAGATTGCCGACCGGTTGCGGACGGAAATCCTGACGAAACCCAAGGTGCATCTCGTGCCGCCCGGCACCTTGCCGGTCAGCGAAGGCAAGGCCAAGCGAGTGATTGACACTCGATCGCTGTAACCGCCAAAGAAGGGAGTGAGACCATGAGCGCTGTCAATCTGATCGCCGTGTTCGCCGAGAACCAACTGGGCCAGATGGCGCGGATCACCAAGGCGCTGGCCGACGCGGGCGTCAACATCCGCTGGGTTACCATCGCCACCAATGAGAAGCTGGGAGTTATCAAGTTTCTGGTGGACAAGTGCGACCTCGCCTACCGAAGCCTGCAGCAGAAGGGATGGACGGTGTCGCTCGTGGAAGTGCTGGCCATCGAGGTGGAAGATAAACCGGGCGGGCTTCACGCTGTCGCCGACTGCCTCACCCGCAACAAGATCAACGTCGAGAACTCTTCGGGCTTCGTCTCCCACAACCGCGCGGTGTTGCTCATCGAGGTCCAGGATGTTGCCAAGGCCCGGCAGATTCTGGCCAAACAACCCCTGCGTTTGCTGTCGCAGGAGGAAATACTGACGTTGTAGACGTTGCTGCCCCACTTTTGCTTTTCCAAACGGTCAGAAAACGGCTACAACCTAGGTCACGTTGTTGGGTATGAGCGATTCCGAACGGGTATTATTGAGCGGCGACGAAGCGGTGGCGCTGGCGGCCTGGCACGCCGGCGTGGCGCTGGGCACGGGTTATCCCGGCACGCCGTCCACGGAAATCCTCGAACGTTTCTCGGAACTCGGCGGGCAGGCGCAATGGGCTCCGAACGAAAAAGTCGCCCTCGAAGTCGCGCTGGGCGCGGCCTTCGCGGGGGCCCGGGCCATCGCCACGATGAAACACGTCGGCCTGAACGTGGCGGCCGATCCGTTGTTTACGGCGACGTACACCGGCGTGACCGGCGCGCTGATCGTGGTATCGGCTGACGATCCCGGCATGGCTTCCAGCCAGAACGAGCAGGACAACCGCCATTACGCCGTGGCCGCCGGCGTGCCGATGTTGGAACCGTCCGATTCACAAGAGGCCTACGACCTTACTCTCCAAGCGGTGGAAATCTCAGAACGCTGGAAGATTCCCGTTCTGTTGCGTCTGACCACCCGGGTTTGCCACAGCAAGACGGTCGTTCGTCCACTCGTGGCGAACGCTCCACCGCCGACGCCGAATTTCGAGCGCGACATCCGCGGGCGGGTGATGATTCCGGCTTATGCCCGACCCGCTGGCCGCCGGCTGCGACAGAAGTTGTCGGAGATCCAGGCGTCGAACGAGACCTGTCCGCTGAACCGGGTGATCGAGGGGGACAAGTCGCTCGGGATCATTACTTCCGGCATTTCCTACATGCACGTCCGCGAGGCCGCGCCGCAAGCCCGCGTGCTGAAACTGAGTTTCACCTATCCGCTACCGCTGGAAAAAATCCGCGCGTTCGCCGCCGGTGTGAACCGCTGCCTCGTGATCGAGGAAGGTGACCCGTATCTGGCCGACGCGATCCGGGCCGCCGGCGTCAAGGTCGAGAGCAAGCCGGACATGTACCGCTTCGGTGAATTGAACGTGCCGCGGGTAAAACGCATTCTGGCGGGCGACACCTCGACCGAGCCTGCTCCCGTTCCCGGAAAACCGCCGCAGCTCTGTCCGGGCTGCTCGCACCGGTACGTGTTCGAGACGCTTCACAAGCTCGACTGCATCGTCGCCGGGGATATCGGCTGCTACACGCTGGGAGTACTGCCTCCTTTCGAGGCGATGGACAGTTGCGTTTGCATGGGCGCGAGTATCGGCGTCGGGTTGGGACTGCGCCACGTGTTGCCGCCCGAACAGGCGCGCCGCGTCGTCAGCGTGATCGGTGACAGCACGTTTGTGCACGGCGGCATTACGGGCTTGGTGGAGATGGTCTATAATCCGCCGCCCACTGGCCACGTGTTGCTGATTCTGGACAACAGCACGACCGCCATGACCGGCCATCAGGAACATCCCGGCACCGGCCGCACCTTGGAACACGAACCGACCGGCAAGTTGTCGTTTGAAGATTTGGCGCGGTCGCTCGGCATCGAGAACGTCCAAATCATCGACCCATCGACCGATCCGGCGGGCTTCACCCGGCTGCTGCAGAACTGTCTCACGAACGGCCAACTCAACGTCATCATCGCGCGCCGCCCCTGTCTGCTCATCGCCGGCAAGATCAAGGAATACGATCGCGCCGCGTCACAAACATGCACCGAAGCGCTGGCCGAGGAATCGTGAACGACCGCGTCACCAACATCGTCATCGCGGGCCTTGGTGGACAGGGCGTTCTCAAGGCGTCCGGCGTCGTGGCGGACGCGGCATTCCGGACCGGTCGGGACGTCAAACAAAGCGAACTGCACGGCATGAGCCAGCGCGGCGGCTCGGTCAGCAGCGACGTGCGGTTCGGCCGCGAAGTGTTCAGTCCGATGGTGCCCAACGGCGAAGCGGATTTCCTCGTGGTGGTGGCCCCGGACCAGATTGAGGTGAACCGTCATCAACTGCGTGCCGGCGGCGTGTTGATCGCGCCCGACGCGGTGGACGTAAAGCTTTTGCCGAACCGCAAAGCCTTGAACGTCGCGTTGCTCGGTGTGTTGAGCCGGCATCTGGAGGTTGATGAGAGACACTGGCTGGACGCGATCCGCGCGGCGTTCCCCGAAAAGCTGCACGCCGCCAACCTGCAGGCATTCGCGCTGGGGCGAAAAGGAGTGTGACCGATGAATCAAACGGAACGTCATCCGGCAAGCGCACCCGATTTCATGCCGGTTAACGAATTGCGGGCCACCCAACTGTCCCGACTCCAACGGATGGTGGGACGGGCCTACGACCATGTGCCGTTGTTTCGCAAACGCATGGACGACCGCGGCCTGAAACCGGCCGACATGCGGTCGCTCGACGACGCGCGGCGGCTGCCGTTCACGGTGAAAACCGATTTGCGCGACACGTATCCGTACGGGCTGTTTGCCAGCCCGATGAAGGACATCGTGCGCTTGCACGCCTCCAGCGGCACGACCGGCAAACCGATTGTCGTCGCGTACACGCAGGACGACATTCGCGTGTGGACAGAAACGATCATGCGCAGCCTCGCCGCGTGCGGCCTGCACGCCGGCGACATCATTCAAAACGCCTACGGCTACGGCCTGTTCACCGGCGGTCTCGGCGCGCATTACGGCGCCGAGGCCCTCGGCGCGACGGTGATCCCGATTTCGGGCGGCAACACCGAGCGGCAGTTGATGGTGATGAAGGATTTCGGCGTGACGGCGATCTGTTGCACGCCGAGCTATTTCCTGCACCTGATCGACCAATCGCAGCAGATGGGTATCGACATGAAGAAACTGCCGTTGCGGGCCGGCGTGTTCGGCGCGGAACCGTGGACGGAGGGCATGCGCCAACGCATCGAGGCCGAAAGCAGCCTCAAGGCGTACGACATCTACGGTCTGTCGGAAATCATCGGCCCCGGCGTGGCCATCGAGTGCGTCCATCAGGCCGGGTTGCACATCTTCGAAGATCATTTCCTGGCCGAGATCATCGACCCCGAGACGTTGGAACTGGTGCCCGACGGCGCCGAGGGCGAACTGGTGTTGACGACGCTGAGTAAACAGGCGATGCCGATGATTCGCTATCGGACGCGGGACATCACGGCATTCGCCACCGAGCCGTGCGCTTGTGGACGGACCATCCGTCGGATGCGCCGCATCGGGCGCCGCAGCGACGACATGCTCATCATCCGCGGCATCAATGTCTTCCCGTCGCAAATCGAGGCGGCCCTGTTGCGGGTGGAAGGCACGTTGCCGCATTACCAGATTGTGCTGACGCGCGAGGCTGACCTCGACCAGATGGAAGTGCAGGTGGAGGTGACGCCGGACGTATTCAGTGACGAGGTGCGCGGGCTGGAAGAGTTGAAGAAGAAGCTCGTTCATTCCATCGAGACCGTCACCGGTATCCGCGCCGCCCTTCGACTGGTGGCGCCACACACGATCCAACGCAGCGAAGGCAAAGCCAAACGGGTCATCGACAAACGCAAAATGTGACGAGGAGCATTGCAATGAAAATCCACCAACTTTCTGTGTTTCTGGAGAACAAGCCCGGCCAGTTGCGCGAGGCGTGCGAGGTGTTGACCAAGGCGCGGATCAACCTGGTGACGTTGTCTCTGGCCGATACCGCGCAGTTCGGCATTCTCCGCCTGATCATTCAGGACTGGCAGAAGGCGAAGACCGTGCTGGAAAAGGCTGGCTGCGTGGTGAAAGTCACCGAAGTGCTCGCCATCGAGGTGGCTGACCGGCCCGGCGGTCTGGGGCAAATCCTCGAGATCGTCGACCGTGCGGGCTTGAACATCGAGTACATGTACGCTTTCGCTGAGAAACGTGGCGACCGCGCGCTGCTGGTCTTCCGTTTTACGGATCCCGATGCCGCCCTGCAGGTCCTGCAGGCAGGGGGCATCAACCCGATCGGAACCGTCGAGTTGTTCAGCCGCCCGTAGGTTGCTGGAACCATATGAAACTTGGTTTTGTTATCGGACTTATCGTGGGCGTCCTGCTCATTCCCGTTGGCGCTTACCTCTATTTTGCCGGAGGCTATGCCCCGGTGGCGACTTCGGCCCCGCCGATGCCGTTCGAGAAGATGCTGGCGAAGAAAGCCCTGGATGCTCGGTTGCAGAAAGAGATGCCGAAGAATGTGCCCATTGAGCCAACGGAGGCGAATTTGATGGCGGGGGCGGTGCTGTACAAAGAGCAGTGCGCGGTTTGCCATGGGTTGCCCGGCGCATCAAAGACCGCCATCGCTGCGGGGATGTTCCCGCATCCTCCCCAGCTTTTCCAGGGGAAGGGCGTGACCGACGATGAGCCGGGAGAGACTTACTGGAAGGTGGCAAACGGTATTCGCCTCACGGGTATGCCCGGATTCCGCAGCACCCTGACAGACGATCAACTTTGGCAGGTCAGTCTGGTTTTGGCGAAGGCGAACGAGCTACCCGAGTCCGTTAAGAATGCCCTGACGCACAAGGATTCAACCGCAGGAAGCCCGTCTCAGCCCCAGCGCTGAACCTTTCCCACGAAACGGGTCAGTTATCCCACAGTCATGGCCGCAACATGGCACACCCACTGAGGACTGGCACGAGCTTCCAGATGCAACACCAAAACTGACGCACTACGAAGGAGCTACACAGTGGAGGTTTTCACTTGAAATCGTAACGCGTCGCGTTGTAGAATCCTCACTCGAAGTGAGGAGGGTCTAGTCTTGAGGCGGGGGGTATTTCACGCCCCCGTGCAGGATGAATGTGATGCGAGGCAGCCCAGTGATGATGTGGGTGCGAGGAATCGCGAGGGTGTGTGAGAGGACGGCGCTTTTACCACTTGTTGCCCTGGCTATTGAATTGCTCGCACTTCTGATTGAGTTCAATTACCCTCTCGACCCTTCTGCTCAACTCCTGTTGGTTGGCGTAGCAGCGGCCGCCTGTTCCGTGGCGCTGATGGGCAGCGTTCTATTGTTCAGACGGCGGATGTTTGTTTCGGCGTTCTGCAGCTTTGTTTCGGTGTTCTGCATTGTGGTGGGCATTGGCGCTGTCGTCCCGACCCCTGGCACTCTCCTGCCGGCTCCTCCGTACGGCTCGGTTTTCTTGAGGATCGCACACCACCCCATGTCAGTGAACATCAACAAGCTGGACAAAGATATCGCCCGCGAGGTGCGCAACCACCGCTTGTTCGACCCGCAGTTTGCCGCAGCGCAAGTCCCCGAACCCTCGACTTGGGCGTTGCTGGCGTTGGGCGGCGTTGCGTTGCTCGACCGTCGCCGAATGCGTCGTCGCTCGCCGTAATCCGCTGCGCTGGAACGCGATCCTTTGAACCGCCTCTCTGGCTCTCCCTAGAGAGAGGCGGGTCTGTTAGGACGCGCGGTTTCAACCGCCCCTGACACCGCATGGCCTCGAATTTGAGTTCCTGCGGTGTACGAAGCACTTCGATACCTTGATTCTGCCGCTCTATCCAGGCTTGGTGGGCATGGATTTCCGCGTTATCCTTGTTGAAGAAAGTCTTCCACTTGGGCTCGCCGCCGAGTGTTCGTCGGTCAACCATACAGTTAATTTGACCGCTGGGTAGCGTTCGGGTATAAATCGGAAGACTGTTCTTTCGCACTGCTCGTTTGCGTCGCGCCATGCTCTCTTTGCCTGCAAGAGGCAATTGCACGTCACATGGGCGTTTCGGACAAGCGAAATGATCGACGCTTAAAACAGTGTAATATATTGATAATAAATTGGTTGGAGGGGTGCCAGAGTGGTTGAACGGGCTGGTCTCGAAAACCAGTAATGCCGCAAGGCATTCGTGGGTTCGAATCCCACCCCCTCCGCCATGTCGGACAGTCACCAGCAGCGACGAGCCTGCCGGGGAAACGCCTACCTCTCGCCGCGATACGCTCGCGCGAGCAACGTGATTGGATGAACAACCTCGACGTTTACGCCATGCTTCTTCGCGCCGTGGCGAATCTGGCCGATGCAACCGGGGTTTCCTGTCGCCACAACTTGCGCGCCCGTGCCCGCGATGTGTTTCATCTTGCGTTCGAGCAGCGCCATGCTCATTTCCGGTTGGGTGATGCTGTAGATTCCCGCCGACCCGCAACACCATGTCGCCTCGGGCAACTCCACGAGTTCCACGCCGGGGATCGCGCGGAGTAGCTCGCGCGGCTGCTGCGAGATCTTCTGTCCGTGCACCAGATGACAGGCCTCGTGGTAGGTCACGCGAATGGTTGTTGGTCGCGTGCCCCCACGCGGTGTTTGGATGCCGATCTTCACCAGCCACTCGTGAATGTCTCGGACTTTCTCATCCCAAAGCCTGGCGCGGGGATCGTTGGGCAGCAAATGCCGGTAGCGTTTCATGAACGAGCCGCAGCCGGCGCTGTTGACGATGATTGCGTCGAGTGATTCCAGTTGGAATGCGTCCAGATTCTGTCGCGCCAGTTTCCTCGCCGCTTCGAGTTCACCGTTGTGTCCCATCAACGAGCCGCAACAGACTTGCGTGCGTGGAGTCAACACTTCGCAGCCGTTCGCCAGCAATACGTCCACCGTGTCGCGGTTCACGTCGGCAAACGCCACGTCCTGCACGCAACCCGTGAGCAGACCCACGCGGTAACGGCGGGCCGTGCTGGGCGATTCAGTTTCTTGAATCAAATCGAATGAAAACTTGTCGCAAATCCTCGGCTGCTGTGCGTGCAACGCGCGCAGAGGTTTCGGGAGAAACGCCGAAATCGTGCCGGAAAATCCGGCGGCTTGATCGAGGCGGAGCAGCTTGGCGATAAACTGCAGCCGGCCCGGTTTGCCAAACAACCAGCGGAGCGCAAATGCGCGAATCAGGCTTCGTTTCACGCCGCCTTTCGCGCCGTTGGACTCCACTTCAGCGCGAGCGAATTCAACCATTTCGGCGTAGTTAACCCCTGCAGGACAAGCAGTTTCGCAGGCGAGGCAACCCAGGCAGAAATACATCTCCTCGGCAAACTGCGCGGAATCCGCCGCCAACCTGCCGTCGGCCACCGCGCGCATCAACGCGATGCGCCCGCGCGGACTGCTCGTCTCGTGCTTCGTGGCATCGTACGTCGGACACATCGGCAAACACATCCCGCAATGAATGCATTGCTGCAGGACCGAATAGTCGAGTTGCTGAAGCAGGTTGGGCTCAGTCAAAGATTTTGCCGGGATTGAGGATGTCATTCGGATCGAGCGTGCGTTTGAGGGCGCGCATCACGTCGAGGCCCGTTTTGCCGGCGAATTGGGGAAGAAACCCCTTCTTCGAGAGGCCGATGCCGTGCTCGCCGGTAATGGTGCCGCCGAGGGCGATGGCTTTTTCGAAGATCTCGCGAAAGGCGGCGTGGACCCGCTCAATCTCTTCCTTGTTGCGTTCGTCGCAAAGGAACATCGGATGCAAATTGCCGTCACCGAAATGACCGAACGTCCCGACGCGCACCTTGTATCTATCGGCGGTCTGTTGGACAAACGCAATCATGGTTGCCAATTCGCTGCGCGGGACGGTGGCATCCTCCAGGATGGTCGTCGGCGCCACGCGGGCGAGCGCCGCGACCGCGCCACGGCGGGCGGACATGAGTTTCTCGGCTTCGGCGGCATCCTTCGCCACGCGCACGTCACAGGCGCGATGCGCGCGGGCCAGTTCGATCATCCGCGCGGATTGTTCCTCGACGACCGCGGGGTGTCCGTCCGTTTCCATCAACAAGATCGCCTCCGCGTCGAGCGGGAGGCCGACGTGCGCGTACTCCTCGACGCAACGCATCGTGGTGCGGTCGAGGAATTCCAGCGTGCAGGGAATGATTTTCGCGGCGATGATCGCCGAGACGGTTTCGGCGGCGTCAGTCATCGCGGCGTATGTCGCCAACATGGTTTTGCGCGCGACGGGGCGCGGGAGGAGCTTCAGCAGGATTTCCGTGATGACGCCGAGCGTGCCTTCGCTGCCGATGAAGAGGTCCTTGATGGAATAGCCCGCGACGTCTTTGACGCATTTCGTGCCGCACCGCAGAAGCTCGCCCGTCGGCAGCACAACCTCCAACCCAAGCACGTAATCCCGCGTGACGCCGTACTTGAGCCCGCGCAAGCCCCCGGAATTCTCCGCGACGTTGCCCCCAATTGTGGAAAACTTTATCGAGCCGGGGTCGGGCGGGTAGAACAATCCGTGCGCCGCGGCGGCCTCGTCAATGCGGGCCGTAAGCACGCCCGGCTGGACAAGCACAGTGAGGTTGCGCGGATCGATCTCCAGGATTCTGTCCATCTTCACCGTGACAAGCACGACGCAGTTTTCCGTGGGTATCGTCCCGCCGCTGAGGTTGGTGCCGCTGCCGCGCGGGACAACTTTGAAGCCGTCGGCGTTGGCGAGCTTCAGGACATCGGCGATCTGTTGTGCTGATTCGACGAACACAATGGCTTCGGGCTGCCGCGCGAGCATCGGCGTCGCGTCGTAACTGTAGGCGAGGCGTTCTTCGGTCGAATGCTGGAGATTGGCAGGGCCGACGATTTCGGCCAGTCTGCGCAACGTGTTGGCCGGCAAGCTCATGAACCCAGTTTATCGAGCCGCCAGCCGAACGCAAGAATCAAGGTGCTGGGAAGAACAACGACGAATTGGCAGGCTTGCCTCATGGCACACTGCGGGTCTGTCCAAACCCTGCGGACATTCGGGTTGGCGGAATGGCGGTTCACCGTACCCGTTGTGCGACGCCTCTTGTTTGGCAGAGCAAATCGTTGGCTGACCGCCCTAGAAAATGCTGCGCGGTACCGTAATCGTGTCACCAGGGCGAATCTGTACGTCCTTGGACGGATCCCGCTGCAGTTCCTGACAGTCGAATTCCTGCTGTTGCTTGCCGCGAACCAATTGTACTTTGCGACGGTTCGCATAATCCGTGAAGCCGGCGGCCGTGTTGATGGCTTTGAGCAACGACGTGTCCTCGCTCCACGGGAAGCGGCCGGGATTGCGCACTTCGCCACCGATGTAAAAGAACCGCAGGGCAACGAGCACGGTCGCCGTGCAACGCACATAGTAGCGCGGCACATAGTTGGCCTGAATGCGTTCTCCCAGTTCGCTTGGAGTCAGGCCGCTCGCTTTGATGCGGCCCACCAGCGGCAGCGTGATCTCCCCGTCCTCGTTGACGATCACGTCCGTCGGCGCGGCTGTCGTTGCTTGCGCCGGGCCGGCGTCGATCCGGACCGAGAGTTCGTCCCCGGGACGCAGCCGTCCCGAAATCTCATCCACCCCGGTTGCGACCATGTTTTTCGACGGCCGGCGCGGAGATGACCAGCCCAGCAGGTTGTCGACAGTGCTGCATCCCAGCAACAGAGTTAGACCGGTTGCCTGCAGAAACAGGCAAACGAACACCGCGTAACGATTGGCTGGTCGAGTCTGGTTCATGAAGTCATTTGCCCACCATGCGTGGCCTGATCTCATCGCGACAGGAAACGGCGACGACTGGGCCACGCTCAATACTTTCCGGATATATCGATCTCATCACTGGCAGCTGGCTTTGGCACCGCCACGGGCTGTATCTCTCGCACGGAGGATTTTTGATCCGGCTCATGTTGGGCGTGATAGTAGTAGAATGTCTCGTCGTAGCCAAGCTGTACGTTGTTGACGATCACGCCGAGAAGCTTGCCGCCCGCATTCTGGACGAGCTGCACCGCGCGACGGGCCATGTTACGCGGGTACCGGCGATGCTGAATCACGAGAATGTACATGCCCACCTCGCGGGCCACGACGGCGGCATCGCTGACACCAAGGATTGGCGGGGTGTCGTACAGCACGACGTCAAAGTGCTGTCCGACGTATTCGATGAGTTCTGCCATCCGGTGCGATGTTAGCAAGGGCAGGGCTTCTTTCGAACTCGAAACGGTGCCGCCACCCGCCGGGATCAACGAAAGGTTCGGCGCACTCGTCGGCTGGACAGTTTCCTGAACAGTTTTCCGGCCGCTGAGATAATCCGCCAAGCCAATGCTGTTGGATATTCCCAAATGTTCGTGGACGCCGGGACGGCGCAAGTCGCAATCGACGATGAGCACGCGAGCCCCGTGCTGTGCGTACACGAAGCCGAGGTTGGCGATGGTGAAAGACTTGCCCTCGCCCGCGCCCGCGCTGAGTACGCAGAGTTGGGTGGTCGCCCCCTCTGGTTTGGCGAACTCAATGTTCGTACGTATCATGCGATAGGCTTCGAGGTGGGCCACGGAAGCGATGCCGCGGTGGAGCAGTTTGGCGTTCTGGCCAACGATGCCGAGGACGGGCAATCCAAGATGCTTTTCCACGTCTTCGATTCTCTTGATGCTGGTGTCGAGGAACTCGATGAAAAACGCCAATACCACCCCCAGCACCAAGCCGGCCGCCGCACCCATGGGAATATTCACCCAGATCTTGGGGCTGACATACATTTGCGGCAGCGGGGGCTCGGCGCGGTCGATCACCTCGACAGGGCTGCGTGGCAGATCCATTTCAATCGAGGCTTGCTGGAGACGGCCCTTCACCGCTTCGTAAAGCCTCATCTCCAACTCTTCCTCCCGCTGGGCGTTTCGGAAGGGAAGGTACTTTTCACTCTCCATGAGCAGACTGGCGTTCTTTGCTTCGTCGACCTGCTTCTGCACCTCATCGAGGCGGGCCTTGGTGACCTGGTATTCAATTTCAATGCCGCGAGTGATCCCCGCCAGACGCTCACTGAGTTGATCCTGCAGTTTATCGCGCATCGCGATCATCGCGCGGACGGTGGGGTGCTCCGGCCCGAAGTCCTCCTTGAGTATTTCAAGATGCGTTTCCGTATCCGTCAGATTCTGCAGCAGCGACTGGGCAGTGCTGTCGGCAATCAGCGTGGTGACGGCGCCCTTCAGTTGCTGTATCGTGAGTTTCTTGAATTCGCTGAGCCGCGCTGCGGTTGCCACGGCACCGGCGCGCGCCTCATACAATTGGGTTTGCAGTTGCTGCAGCGCCATGTCGCTCAACTTTACGGTCCCAATAACAGAAATATCCAGTTCCTTGCGGAGCCGCTCGATTTTCTCCTGCACGAGACGGACCCTGTCCAACTGTTGCGCCACTTCCTCGCGGAGCTTGTCAATTCCCTTCTGCGTTTGCTGCCGCCTGACTTCCAGGCGATCACGCTCAAAAATTTCCGCAACGGTGTTGGCAATCTCCGCCGCCTTACCGCCGTCGTGGTCATAGACCGTGATTTCAATGAGGGAAGTATCTCGGTAACGCCGCACGGACAGTTGCCCCTTGAGGTGCCTGAAAGCGATGTCCTGGGGCAGTTCCACGTTGCTCCCCGGGGTCCGTCGCAGATTAAGACGGTCGATCACCGGATACAGAATCTTCTGGGACTGAATAATTTCGTATTGGGTTTGCAGGAAAAACGGGTCGTACGTGGCCATATCGCGTCCCTCAACCATCGACACCGTGGGTCTTTCCGGCTCGACCTTGATACGGGCTACGGCCACGTAAAGCTTTGGTTGGAATATAGTAATGGTAAAGACCGTCAAAACGACCAGAAGGAACACCAGAAAGACAATCACTTTCCGGGTTCTAATGACGCGCCAATAGTCCAGAAAATGTAACCGCGCCTCAGGGGATAGTTGAGTCGATTCCATCAGTCAGTCAGATTTTGTAAGAGCCACGTACTAAACACCATATTTAGGTCACGCGCAAGCGAAAAAGTCCCGTCCAGCCCTGCCATACAAATCCGCTAGGCACAAGGTTCCTGCTTGCATTTGTCACACATCCCCAAAGGTGCAATAGGCGCAATTATCGTGCCGACCAACCTTGTACCGCTCATAATGGCGACCACTTTCATTCGGACGGGGCCCGGTGGGGATGTGACTTCCTGCAACGGACGTCGGGCGACGGCACGGCTTGCCCATGCCTTCACACGCAAGATCAACCATGCCGAAGCACTAGTATGACACAGTCATTCCGAGGGAAATCTGATTGCTGGAATATGGCGCCACCACCCCCCGATTCGATGTAAGAATCTGATTATGGTTATAATCTGCCCCCCCCGACAGCCAGTCCCTGAATTTGTAGGAAAGACCAAGATGAACTGTCGAGGCTTGCTCATTGGCTGACCCTGTACCACCTGCGACTCGGGAGATGAATGTGCTATACGTATAAGTCAAATCCGCCGAGGCCTGCAGTCGGACCGTAAGCCTGTGGCTTGCCTGAAGCGCCAAACTTGTGTTCTTTTGAGCGCTGAAGCTGCTGGTGATTCCGACACTGGCTTGGGCCAGCGACTCCGCGATGGTGAGCGTGATTGTGTCGTTCGGGCCATAGTTGTAGACTACCGATCCCAACCCCGACGGGGACGAGCTCGTGCTGCCATCGCTCGAATTGCGAACCGAATAACCACCGTTGAGTGTCAGGGACAGACGCGGGTTGAATCTGCGCGCCAGTGATAGATAGACCGTGTTCATGTCTCCGTTCAGCGAGTCGTTGGGTCCGGGATGGACGTAGACGTCTTCAGAGTATTGATAGTTCAGTCCGACCGTCGTGCGCGTGTCGAGTGCATAGAGCGCGGAGAGCGTCCCGGAGAGATCCTCATGGTCGTTGATGACAGCATTGGTCATCGTTTCATATCTCCAGATGTCCCAACTACCACTGGCCGCAACGATCCAGCGGGGCGTCAGCCCGTAGGTCGCACTGCCCCCCACCGCATCGTAAATGTAATTACCAGCATTCGAAATCGAGATGGGCACACCAGTCGGCCCTGTCACGAGTCCCGGTTGAAGGCTGCTGATATAAGCTTCAGAGAGGCCGAACTCCAGCCGCGGGTTGACGATGTAATTCGCCGATGCGCTGAGATTATGAGTCTGCCCGACAGTACCAAGGTGAATATCTTCCGGGTAAATGATTTGGTAGTCGTACTGTACTCCCATAAAAAGCCGTTCAAACGGAACGGCCGCACGGAATCTGATGTCGGAAGTGTCACTGACGCCCCCCTCCGGATGGTCTTGGGTTTCGAAGATGTTATCGTTATACTGCACGCCAGAGCTGAGGCTGACGCCCCAGCTCCGGTTTGGGTCACCAGGCTTCGTGAGATCCCAAGCCGCGAAGGCAAAAGGCTCTGCTAGGAGCGACCAGACCAACACCGGCCACAGGATTGACATTCGCCGGCTTCGCTTCACGGGCCGCGCCCTCGGTTGCCTCCTGCGGGCGCCATTACTCGACGAACTCCAGATTCACGGGCCGCGGCACCAGCGCCGCGTGATACGCGCGCGTAAGCAGACACGCAATGGCCTCGCGGCCTTTCGGCCCCATGTCCAGCGTCAGCGGATTGACATACATTGCCACAAAGCGATCGGTAGTAGCAGCGTCCATGCCACGTCCGAATTGCTTGGCGTACGCGACGGCCTCGTCCCGATGGTCGAGCGCGTAACGGATGCTCGCCGTCAGCAACTCCGAAATCTTCCGCATCAACTGCTTGCCGAGATCCTTGCGCACCGCGTTCACGCCCAACGGCGTCGGCAAGCCGGTGTCCGCATACCACCACTCCCCGAGATCGACAATCCTGTGCAGCCCCATCTGCTGGTAGGTGAGTTGCCCTTCGTGAATGAGCAACCCTGCGTCCACTTCCCCGCTCTTGACCACGTCCATGATCTTGTCAAACGGCACGACCTCAAATTTGAAATTCATCAACAACAGTTTCAACAACAGATAAGCGCTCGTCATCGTTCCGGGCACCGCAATCCGGTCATCGGCCAATTCCCCGATGTCCATCGGTTTTCGCGCCACGACCACCGGCCCGCACTTGTCCCCGAAGCTTCCGCCGCTGCCAAGTAGTGCATACTTGTCCATCACATACCCGTACGCGTGCACGCTGAGCGCAGTCACTTCCAACTCGCCCTCGACTGCCAGATGGTTCAGGCTCTCAATGTCTTTGATCACGTGCGCGAATGTCAACCCGGCGGTGTCGAGCTTGCCGTGCGTTAACGCATAAAACATGAATGCGTCATCCGGGTCGGGGCTGTGGCCGATGCGAATTTCTCGTGGCTCCATGATGGAATGGTTCTCCTAAATAGGTTGCCAAAAGTTCAGGCGGTTGCTAATTCTATGACCTCGCTCAGCCGTTTGCACGAAGAAAAATCTCAACCACATGAAAAGCGCCAGCAAGTTTCGCCGTTTCTCGCGCCTCGATCCCCGGCCCATCGCCCCGGGTACGAAGGCGTCGCGGCTCGTCGCCGACACCTTCCAAGCCTACAACGCCGCCCGCCTTCGGGAAGGCTGCGAACTGTTCACGCAGAAGATGCTGCCGCGCAACGGGCTGGTGGGCGCCAGCCTCACGGGCGCGCTCGTGCCGGCCGGACTCGGAAAATCATGCCTCATTCCGCTCATCAAGGCAGGCTTCATCGACTGGATCATCACCACGGGCGCCAATCTCTACCACGATATCCATTACGGCCTCGACATGAAGCTCTATCGCGGCTCGCCGTTTCTCGACGACATTGAGCTGCGCAAACGTCACATCATCCGCATCTACGACATTCTGTTCGACTACACCGTACTGCTGGGTACCGACGCGTTCATCCGCCAGGTCATCAGCGGACGCGAATTCCAACGCCCCCTGGGCACAGACGAATTCCATCACCTCCTCGGCAAATACGTCCACCAACGCGAGAAGAAGCTCGGCCTGAAAGACAACTCGCTCATTTCCGTCGCCTACCAGTACGGCGTCCCCTGTTTCACCAGCAGCCCCGGCGACAGCTCCATCGGCATGAACGTCGCCGCCATGAGCCTCGCGGGCAATAAACTCCAATTCGACGTGAATCGCGACGTCAACCAGACCGCCGGCATCGTCTACGACGCCAAACGCCACGGTCGCAATTCCAGCGTGTTCATCCTCGGAGGCGGCTCGCCGAAGAATTTCCTGCTGCAGACCGAGCCGCAAATCCAGGAAGTCCTCGGCCTCGACGAGAAAGGACACGACTACTTTCTCCAGATCACCGACGCGCGTCCCGACACGGGTGGCCTCTCCGGCGCGACGCCGGCCGAGGCGGTGAGTTGGGGCAAGGTCGATCCCCGCAAGCTTCCCGACGCGGTCGTTTGCTACACGGACTCGACCATCGCGCTGCCGCTGATCACGGCGTACGCGCTCGACCATGTGAAACCACGCAAACCGAAACGTCTCATCGACCACCGCGACCGTATCCTCCAACGCGTGGCGCGCGGTTATGAAGGGTCGCCGTTTTATAAGAAGTTCCTGGATAAATGAGTTGTCGCGTACGCTCGCCACGCTTGCCACGTTCTACGTGGTTCCCCGTGGCGGCCCGCTGGCCAATCATCAATGAAAGTCAGCAACATCCTCAAAACCGCGCGACCGACGATCTCCTTCGAGTTCTTTCCCCCGAAGACCGACGAGGCGATGACCGGTTTGCTCGAGACCCTCTCACACCTGCATGAGTTGCGTCCGTCGTTTGCCACGTGCACCTATGGCGCCGGCGGCGGCACCCGCGCCCGCACGCTGGAGGTCACGCTCAAGATCAAACAACAATTCGGCCTCGAAGCGATGGCCCATTTCACCTGCGTCGGCCAGACCCTGAAAGACATCGACGGCGTCCTCGAAAACTTCGCGAAACATGGCATCGAAAACGTGCTCGCCCTTCGCGGCGACCGTCCGTCCAACCAGCCCGAACCACCCGAAGGTTGGTTCCCCGATTTCAAGAACGCGGTGGATCTGATCCGTCACCTCCGCAAGCAGTTCGGCAACACGTTCAGCCTCGGGTGCGCCGGCTACCCCGAAAAACATCCCGAAGCGCCCGACTTCGAAACCGATCTGCGGCGGTTGAAGGACAAAGTGGACGCGGGCGCCAACTTCATTATCACGCAGTTGTACTTCGCCAACGAACACTTCTTCCGCTTCGTCAAACGCTGCCGCGAGATGGGCATCGCCGTGCCCATCATCGCCGGCATCATGCCCGTGACCAGCGTCGCCCAGATCAAGAAATTCACCGCCATGTGCGGCGCGACCATTCCCGAGAAAATGCTTGTCGAGCTCAACCCCATCACCGACGATGCCGAAGCCGTCCTGCAATACGGCATCGAATGGTCTGCCCGCCAATGCCGCGAACTCCTCGCCGCGAAAGTCGACGGTCTGCACTTCTACACGCTCAACAAATCTATCGCCACCCGCCAAATCGTCGAAAACCTCCGTCGCGACCGTGCGCTTTTGTAGCAGCGGTTTGCCGCTCTGGCCATCGTCTTAAATCCCAAACGCCCGCTCAACCAACTCCGGCAGAATTTCACCCGCTTTGCCGAGCAGCGACCAGTCGACAGCACGCGAAACGGGTGTCGGGTCGCGATTGATCTCCGCGGTCTTCGCGCCGTGACGGCGGGCGATGTGAATGAAGCTCGCTGCCGGTTCGACCACGGCGCTCGTACCGATGGAAAAGAAGAAATCGCAGCTTTCCAGGGCATCGTGGGCTTCCTTGAGCGCCTGCTCCGGCAGCATCTCGCCGAACCAGACCACCGCCGGCCTGCGCGCACCACCGCACGGGCAACGCGGCGGATATTCCTCCAACGGCACTTCACGCTCCTCGCGTTCGACGCCGCACCGGGTGCATCGCCACACCCAGAGCGTCCCGTGCAATTCGACCACGTTGTTGCTGCCCGCCGCTTGGTGAAGCCGATCCACATTCTGGGTCAGCAATGTGAAGCCGCGTCTCTGCTCTGCAAAATGTTTCTCCAGCCTCGCCAGAGCCAGATGCGCTTGGTTCGGTTTCGCTGTCGCGCATTTCTGCCGTCGCCAATCGTACCAGCGCGTGACCGTCTCGGGATCGCGGTCGAACGCTTCCGGCGTGGCCAGCTGGCTCGGATCGTACTTCGCCCACAATCCTTCCATCGCATCGCGAAACGTCGGAATGCCGCTCTCCGCCGACACCCCCGCCCCCGTCAACGCCACGGTCGCCCGCGCCTCTCGCAGCGCATCGACAAGAGCATCAGGGATGTGAGGTTGCATTTCCACCGCGCGAGTTTATCGCACTTGTGCAACGGAAACGATAGCCGGCCTTCGCCGACCGACCCGCTCCGTTGCCCCGGCTCAAAACTTTTCAAAGAGCTTCAGAAACAGCAGGGCGACACCGTTGTTAAGAACATGCAGCAGTATCGGCAGTCCGAGCGAGCCGCTCTTCCAGCGTGCCCAACTCAGGGCCATGCCGAGACAAAAGATGGGTATGAAATGCGTGACCTGCAGATGCGCCAGGGCAAACAGGAACGAACTGATCAGCATGGCCCCGAAAACACGAACCCGCTTTTCCAAGGCTCCGTAAATCAGGCCGCGAAAAATAATCTCTTCCGCAATCGGCCCAACCATGACGATGGACAAGATCGCCGCCACCGGACTGGCACTCAACGCGTATTTGATGAGCGGAATGGTTTCCTGAACCGTCACCGGCCGATGCATCACCCGCGCCAGCCACTCCACACACCACGAGCCGAACGACAGCGCCACCACGAGCCCGACCAGCGACAACCCGATCACCTTCACCGTTCCCAGCCGGAGCGGCCAGGAGAACGGTTGACCCCAGGGCTGACGCGCGAACGCCAGCGCCGCCGCCAGGATGACCGGAATTCCGGACAATATGATGGCGAACAAGAAATTCTCGGACACTTTGATCAAGGAAAGCAATGCCAGACAAACGATGAGGGCGATTTGCCCCTGAAAGAAGACCGCCAGCCACGCTAGGGAGAATCCAACACGGGGAGACGGCTCGGCGGAAACTTTGAAACTGGAACGCAAGAGCGCGGTCAACTCGATCAGGTAACTCAGCAGGAGCGCGCCGCCGCCGAAAGCGAAGACCACCGGGTAGAGCCGATACGCCTTTTCATATTGCGCCGACAATAGATAGCCGCAGAACAGTGCCCGTCGTGTCGCCTTGTCTTTCTTGATTTCATAGGCTTTCTCAATGCTCGCCGTGGCCTCGTCAAATCGCCCCAACCTCAACAGGCTGAAACCGAGCCACTCATGGGCCTGGGAATCGTTCGGGTCAATGCGCACGGCCTCCCGGAAAGCGTTGACCGCCTGCTCATACCGGGACAGGGCGGCAAAACTGCGGCCTATCCAGTAATCCGCTTCGTTGTTTGCCGGTTGTAATGTAAGGCTTTTCCGAAGTGAAGAGATCGCCTGCTGGTAGTTCTTCTCGTGATAACGGCAAATCCCCAGCCATAGGTGGGCGTCCGGGTCCTGCGGATTCAACGACAGCGATTTTTCAAGGGTCTTGTCGGCTTCGCCGTAGCGCCCAAGTTCGTTCAGGCAATAGCCCAGTGAGAGATAATAAACCGAATTTGTCGGATTGATCGCGATGGCCTGCCGGCACGCTTTCTCGGCTTCGCGGTAGCGCTTCAGTCGGGTCAATGAAGAGTAAAGCCAGTAGTACGCCTTGTCGTTTCCAGGACTCAGGGAAACATATTTCTGATACGCGTCCGCGGCCTTTTCATGGTTTCCCAATGAATAATAACTTCCCGCCAAGTAAAACCAGGTGTTCGTCCTCAGCGGGTTTAACTCCAACGCCTTCTCGTAGGCCGCCGTGGCCTCTTGACGCCGATTCAAAGCAGACAAACTCGCTCCGAGCCAGGCATACGCCGTGGAATTCGTCGGCTCGAACTCGGCAGCGAGACGAAAATCTTCTTCGGCGGCGCTCCAGCGGTTGGAAGCAAGTTCAGCGCGTCCCCGCCAAATCAATTCCGCCGCCGTGTTGGTGCCGGCCCCGTCACTGAAGACCGGTCGCGCAAGGAGTGCCAGGAAGAGCAGGCTCGACCAACGGAGAAAGAGGCTCTTCATGACCGCACAAAGTACACCCGTTCGACCCAAGTATTGCAAGCGATTCATGGACTGCGTTCCTCGACCGGTGTAGCCACGCCTCTGCGAGGCGTGCCCGCCACCCCATTTCGCCCTCATCCGCGTTCCGGTGTAGCGTGGGAAGCCGAGTCGGACGAGACGCCGCTGTCGCCTGTCCCCAGCCCATCCGGCCCTTGAAAGCTTGCCACGTTCCACGTGGTTGGACGTTGACGCCATTAACCAGCCTCATTCCTACCCAAAAACACCCTCCCGGAGTCTGTTTTTCACCATTTATTCCCCATTTTTTGCCCTTTTTTGCAAAACGAACCCAACTCGTATTTTTCTCCAACATCTTCATTCCTAAATACTTCCATATTTTTCAGTTGGGTTCGTTTGGTAAAAAACTACCTTTTTAGGAAAGACCCGTGCCAACCGACCTTCCTTCGCCGTTGGTAGGGCGCGGTGGCCCACCGCGCCGTCCCCGGTGTAGCGTGTTCGGTGTAGCCACGCCTCTGCGAGGCGTGTTCGCCCCCTCTGAGATCTCGAATCTCCGATCTGCAATTCCCCTTGCCTCTGTACGCCCTACGTCTTATGTCAAACAACCATCGCCCCTATACCACCCCCGCAACGCCGCGTCCAGCAAAATTATCGATTTCTGATAGCGACGTCTGACGACACGCCGCCCGCCGTACTCCCGCGGCAATCGCCGACATTCGTGGAAGGTTTGGAAGTTTTTCATTTTCAACACCGATCTCCTCCGACGTGCCCGGTAGGGCGGGCTGGCCCTAGCCCGCCGTCCTGGGACAACCGAAAATCCGTGGGAGGGCGGCCTGCCCCGAATTGCCTCGACTTGCGGCCTTTCCGCGTTATGATGCTGACGTAGAAACCGAAAGGCCGATTGCCCATGAAGGCCAGATTGCTCCTACCATTTGCGGTTTCCGTGTTATTTACTTTCTGCGCCATTTCGACTCATTCACAAACCGTCATCACCTTTGACGACCTCCACGAAACGGGCTCTGGTTCATTCATAAGAGGCACCTACCAAGGGCTTACCTGGAGCAACTTCGGCTGCCTAAGCGGCATCCTTAACCCTACCGATGATTATCCGCACCTCACGAATGGTTTTTACTATGGCGTAGTGTCGGTTTCTAATGTGGCGGTTAACGCCGGTGGCCAGCCCGCGCAGATCGACTCCGTGGCCGATTTCAATTTCCTGAGTGCCTACCTTACTGGCGGGTGGCATAGCAATTTAAGCATTGAAGTCCAAGGATTCCGTGGTGGCATATCGCTGTACGACACAACCGTAGTCGCCAGCGCGACAAGCCCGACTTTGTTTACTTTTGATTACCTCAACGTTGACCGTCTGTATTTCAACTCCTTCGGTGGTGAGGTTGCCTTCGGCTTCGACGGCGGAAACCAGTTCGCCATGGACAATTTCACGTTCGAGTTTGTCCCCGAGCCGTCCACGCTTCTGCTGACCGGTGCCGGGGTGTTGACGTTATGCGCACTCCGCAAACGCAGGCGGGCGTGACGTCAACGCTTGACTCTTGACGCCCTCCAGTCTAAGCGGGTCGCCTCTTTCCACTTCACAAACCGCCTGCGCGGCCACTCTTTTCCAATCTGCCCTCGTTTCCCCGGCGCGATAGGTCTCCGAGAAGAAACCGCCCTCCTTCGGATGGGGTTTCAGCTTCAGCCACGCGATGATTTCCTCTGCAGTCATGCCTGCGCTCGTCTACACAAGCCAACCTCCATCTGCAAGCCGTTTTGCAGGCCTTCACGCAAAAAAACCTTTACACGCCGCTATCAGCGGGTACACTCGCCCGCAACTGAAATAAACACGTGCGGGGCAGCAACGCTGGTGTCGGCCCTCGACTCACCGACCAGCCGATTCGAAGTTCGACTCAAGCAGTGCTCCCCGCTCTACATCCATAAGGAAGCATTATGTCCTCATCGAATCAGGACCAAACTCTCATCCAGCAGCTCATCCAGCAACACGGCGGCTTTGATAGCGCCGACCTCGTCGAAGACATCATCGAGACCGCGTTGCGGCTCATCGACGACAAGGCCAACCGCCTCGACATGAAGGTCCTCACCTCCACGTTGAAGGAGTTGCGGTACGCTTCAAAAATCTTCGCGCCCTTCCGTGGCCGGCGCAAGGTCACCGTGTTCGGTTCCGCGCGCACCAAACCCGAGTTGGCCGAGTACCAACAGGCCGTCGCCTTCGGCAAGGCGATCGTGCAGCATGGTTTCATGGTGATCACCGGCGGCGGCGAAGGCATCATGGGTGCCGCGCAGCGCGGCGCGGGCCGCGACAACAGCTTCGGTCTCAATATCCGCCTGCCCTTCGAGCAGGATCCCAACGTCGAGATCGCGGGCGACCGCAAACTGATCAATTTCAAATACTTCTTCACGCGCAAACTCTGCTTCATCAAGGAAAGCGACGCCATCGTGTTGTTCCCCGGCGGGTTTGGCACGCATGACGAAGGGTTCGAGGCGCTCACCCTCATGCAGACGGGCAAGAGCCAGCCCAAACCGCTGGTGTTCGTCGATCGACCGCGCGGCAATTATTGGAAGACGTGGTGGCGGTTCGTCGAGGACCAGCTCTTGGACGAGGCGTTGATCAGCAAGGAGGATCTCGCGTTGTTCAAGGTCACCGACGACGTCGAGGAAGCCTGCCGGGAAATCACCCAGTTCTACAGCAACTACCACTCCTGCCGGTACGTCAAGGATGCGATGGTGTTGCGCGTGAAATATCCGGTCACGGAAAACCTCCTGCGAAGGCTCAATGCGGGTTTCTCTGATATCTGCCTCAATGGCGGGCACTTCAGTGCCTCCGGCCCGTTACCCGAAGAGGAAAATGAGGCGGAACTGAAGGACCTGCATCGCATCGTGTTTCCATTCAACCGCACGAATTTTGGCCGGTTGCGGTCGTTGATCGACGTGATCAACCACCACTAGGTCGCAGGCCGACCGCTCGGGTTCACGGGAAAAAAGATTCGGTCAGCGGCGTGTTTGCCCTGCGATCCAACTACGTCCGCTCTTGCAGGCGCTTCTTGCTGCGTGAGATCTGCTTGCTCCGGTCACGGCGAGGTTTGCTGGAGATGAGCCAACCATCATAAATGCGGCGGAGCTGACTCGGCGGGACGTGCAGAAAAAACAACATCGTCACCCACCAATTCACCAGCGTTGTGCGCACCACCCCGTGTACGCTCCAGCGCCGCCCACTGGTCACCAACCCGGAATGAATGAAGGTGAGACGCCCCGCCCGTCGCAACCGCCGCGTGAACGAAATGTCTTCCATGATCGGGATCTCGGGAAAGCCCCCGAGCGCCTCGAACACCTGCCGCCACACGAAAATCCCCTGGTCGCCGTACGGCAGCCGCAGCCAGCGCGACCGGCGACTGGCAACCCGCGCGATGAACCTGCATAGGCGTCGGCGTGAGTCAATCTGCAGGTCGAACGCCCCGCCCACGGCCCCATCACTGATGATGCGCCGTTGGATCTCGTCCAGCGCCCCGGGCAACAGAAACGTGTCCGCATGCAGGAACAACAGGATGTCTCCCGTTGCGTGACGCGCGCCGAGATTCATCCGCTGGGCGCGCCCCGCCCGCGCGTGAAACACGTAGGATGTGGATTGTTGCGCAATCTCCACGGTGCGGTCGGTCGAGCCGCCATCGACGATGATTAATTCCACGTCCGGACGGTCGGCGAGTTGACGCAACGCCACCGCGAGGTTTCCCTCTTCATTCAGAGTCGGGATGATGACACTGATCAGCATGGCCGCCTAACCGCGCCGTGAACCCTAGCAAAACCCGCGCAGAAATCCAATCATAAACCATGGGAATTTTGCCACCCGCCACTAATCCTTGCCGGGACTGCGATGCGCAACATGTTCCCACTCCAACGTCACCGAGACCACGATGCCGTAGTCGGCTGACTCATGGGTGACACCAATGGGGATGGCCAGTGCAAACTGCAGCGTATCGCTTTGGTTCCAAATCACCCCCGGCGCTACAGAATACAGCGTGCGATCGCGGTTTGACTCGCCGTTGCCTTCGAGCGTGAGATCCCAGTCCCCAATCGACCGAATGATCGCGATGTTGTATTCAAAATCGTCACGCGGGTCATCGCCGCCGTTCGTCACCGCCCGTTGCCAGCCGCAAGTAAGCTCCACGTCGAACAGCTCGAACCATGTCGTGCTTGCCGTAACGAACGGCTCCAACGTCAGCCGCCCCCCGCCGAAACCGCGGGCGCTGTTTCCCGTGGGAATTCCGAACCCGAGGCCGGCGGTCACGGCGAAGGGTTGGTTGGTCACCGGAACGACGCCATACCGCACATCCGCCTCGATGTCTCCGATTCCATCGACCGTGTGCACGTGGTTGGACTTGACGAACTCATAGGGCACGTCGACGTCGAGTTCCCATCGCTTCGTGAGACCGTACGCAAACTCGGTGGTGACAGTGGTTTGCTTTTCATCCGGCATCTTGAGGAACTCGAAGTTGACAGTTGTCTCCAATTCATCAGCGTCTTGCAGCGTAACCGAATTGGCAAGCACCAGTTCGTTGGGGAGTTGTTTTTCCTGCGTCTCTTGTGCCACGGCACAGGACAGCGGCAGGAGCAGCCCGGCCAGCAGGAACACCCGCTTCATCCCAGCGCCCCGAGCACGTCGCCAATGCTGCCACGGATGCCGGTAAAAATCGGCGTGTCGCGCAGCGTGTATTTGCGGACCTCGTGCTCGCGCATTTCCATGACGAGATCGATGAAGTCCTCGGGCTTGCCGCCTTCGAACGCCACGACGAACTCGGGGTCATCCAACCCAAAACAGTAGATGGTATTGATCTTGATGCTCGGATAGCGGTGGCCCGTCTCGATGTGGACGTTCATCATCCGCTGGCGTTCCTCCTTCGGCAACAGGTACCACTCACTGGTTTTCCAGAACGGATAGATGAAAATGTACTTGGTGCGCCCGGGCACGACGCGGCCGCGACGGCCTTCGCTGCCTTCATGCTCGTGGTGGTCCACGTACATCGAGCGCTTGGTCATCCCCAGGTAGCTGTAAGGCGTGTGACACCATTTGCCGAGACTCGTATTGAGCAATTGCGTGCTCATCTCGGTGAAGTCCTCCAGCCGCTCGCTGATGCGCCAGAGCACGAAATCCGTGTCCGCCCGCGTGCCCACCGTCGTGAACGGGATGATCATGGCGCGGCCCTTCCAATCCTTTACCACGCCCTCGAATTCGCTCTTGCCGCGGTCGCGTTCTTCGCGTGACAGCCGCCGCCAGGCGGGATCGACCTTGAAAAAAAGATAGTTGACGTACTGCCGTTTGATCTCGTCGCCCATGGTTGTCGCGCCCGCATTTAATGCTATACTGGCCTCGCGATGCAACGGAAAACAGGCGTGCTCATCTTTACCCACGGCTCGCGCCTCAAGGAAGGCAACGAGATCATGGTCCAACTCGTCGACCAGGTCCGCCGCCGCCTCGGCTGCGACCTCATCGAGCCCTGCTTCATGGAACTCGGCAAGCCGCTCATCCCGGTCGCCATCAAGAAACTCATCCGGCGCGGCGCCAACCACATCTTCGGCTACGCGTTCTTTCTCGTGCCCGGCTCACACCTGCGCGAAGACATCCCGTTCATCTTCGAGCAGACACTGAAGAAATATCCCGGCGTCACCTACGAAATCAGCCCGCCCATGATGGCCGACCCGATGATGATCGATTTCGTCGCCAAACACGTCGAAACCGCGCTCGCGGATTCCGTCCGCAAATGATCCGCCGCAAAACTTCTTGAAGTTGCCCTCCCTTCTGCTTACGCTGCGCCCAGTTCTTTGAGATTCAGCCCGAAGAATTTCGGGCTGTACGTCTCAACACGTCGGCGCAGGGAACGCCGTGAAACTCGGCGACAGTGGCGCTGCTGTAACTGGCTACGAAACCTCATCAGCCATCCAAACGGAGAAGGCGAGGGAGTAGGTCCGAAGCCAGAAGTCAGAATACCGGCCGACGCGTAACTCAACTGTCCTTCGAACCAAAGGAGAATTGTCATGTTCCGTCGCCTGCTGTTGTTCTACGTCGTTCTCGCCGTTCCGTCCGTCCTTCACGCCCAGGAACCGTCCGCGCCGTCAACCAACCGTCTCGAAGAAATCGTCGTCACCGGCGCGCGCATCCCCGCCGCACCCGAGTCCACTCCCACGTCGGTTTCCGTCGTCTCGCGCGACGAGATCGAGGAACAACAGATCCGCACCGTCGATCAAGTGCTCCGTGACGAAGCCGGTGTCGACGTCGCCCGCGCGGGCCAACCCGGTGGCGTCACCTCCGTCTTCCTGCGCGGCGCCAACGCGAACCAAACCCTGGTTCTCATCGACGGCGTCCGCGTCAACAACGCGTTCAACAACGCCTTCGACTTCGCCAACCTTCCGGTCGACAACATCGACCACGTCGAAATCCTCCGCGGGCCGCAGGGAACACTCTACGGTTCGGAAGCGCTGGGTGGCGTCATCAACATCGTCACCAAACAGCCCACCGGGAAACCGACCGGCTCGGCACTTGTCGAAGGCGGCAGCGACGACGACTTCCGCACACGGGAATCGTTCGCGGGCAAGTTCGACAAACTCTGCTTGAGCGCGGAGGCCAGTTACTTCTCGACCGACAACGAACGCATCAACAGCGAGTTCCGCGACTGGAATAACTCGGGCCGGGCGACCTATCAACTTCTCGATCATTTCTCCGTGAGCCTGCTGGGCACGTACGAGAAGTCGCATGCCGGCTCGCCCAATGACCGTTTCACGAACGATCCCAACGACTTCTACAATACCGAAAACTCGTTATTCGCTCTGACACTCGATGGAGGACTTGCCGAATGGTGGAACGCCAAAGTCGTCCTTTCCCACGACCACGAGCGCGGCTTCTTCAGCGGTCTCGAGCCGAACCCGCCGTTCTTCCTCGGGGACTTCACCGAACTGACCGTCGTTGACCGCGACCAGATCGATTTCCAAAATATCTTCACCATGGGTACGCCGCACAAGATTCTCATCGGCGGCACCTACGACAACAGTCACGCGAACGACAACAACACGTATGGCAAGCTTGACCGGACTGTAGACGACAAGGCTGCATACGCTCAATATGAGTTCACGCCCATCGACCGGTTCACTGCCACCGCGGGTGGTCGCGTGGATGATTACACGACGTTCGGCGCACACAGCACGTATCGCTTCGGCGCCCGCTTCACGACCCCGGTCACCGAAACGATTCTCCGCGCGAACGTCGGCACCGGCTTCCGCGCGCCGACTGTCCGCGATTTTTTCCCGCCGTTCGGCAATCCCAACCTCAAACCCGAAGAGAGCCTCGGTTGGGATGTCGGCGCCGAACAACCACTCGCCGACGGCAAGCTGCGCGTCGGCGTGACGTATTTCCAGAACGAGTTCGACGACTTGATTGTGAATGCCTCTCCCGCGCCGCTGAACATTGGCAAGGCGCGCACGTTCGGCATCGAATCGTTCGCCGCGTGGATGCCGTTAACGAACCTGACCCTGCGCGGCTCGTACACCTGGCTCGACGCGCGCGACACCGCGAACGATCAGCGGCTCATTCGCCGGCCCGAGCACAGCGGCAACGTCAGCGCCGCGTACCGGTTCCTGGAACGTTTCACCGCTAACGCCAGCGCGAGCTTCGTCGGCCAGCGGCCTGACACCAACTTCTCGACGTTTCCCGCACAGCGCGTCACCAATGCCGGTTACGCGAGGATCGACTTGGGAGTAAGCTGCGACGTGTGCAAACACTTCACCGTCTTCGGTCGCGTGGAAAACCTGATCGATGACAAGTACGAAGAAGTCTTCGGGTTTCCCGCTCTCGGCCGCGTGTTCTGGGCCGGAGGCGTGGCAAAGTTCTAAACTGCGAAGCCGCTTCAACCCGAACGGCGACACGAGCCTGTCTTGGTAAAACGTCAGGCCGCGCCAATGCGCTCGCGGATCCGGTTTGCGATGGCGTCCGCGAAGGATTTGATCTGGGCGGCATCGGGACCTTCGACGAGGAGACGGGCCTTGGGCTCGGTGCCGGAGTAGCGGAGCAGCACGCGGCCCTGGCCGTTGAGTTTGGCCTCGACGTCTTTGACCAGCTTCATCACGTCGGGCAGTGTGTCCCACGCGGGTTTGTCTTTCACCCGCACGTTCACGACAACCTGCGGGAATTTCGTGCAGGCCTTGCGCAGTTCGCTCAGCGTCTTGCCCGTGTCCATCATGATGCGCAACACTTGCAGCGCGCTGACGATGCCGTCGCCCGTCGTGGTAAAATCGCGAAAGATCATGTGGCCTGATTGCTCCCCGCCGACGTTGAGGTCGTCCTGCAACATCCGCTCGATCACGTAACGGTCGCCGACCTGCGTGCGCACGACCTGTCCGCCCGCCTGGCGAATGGCGTGGTCCAGACCCAGGTTGCTCATCACCGTGGCCACAAGCGTGTTCTTCTTGAGCGTGCCCCGCGCGATCCAATCCAGCGCCGTGATGGCCAGCACGTCGTCGCCGTCAACGAGGCTTCCCGCTTCATCACACAACTGCACGCGGTCACCGTCGCCGTCGTGCGAGATCCCGATGTCTGCCCCATGTGCGCGCACGGCGCGGCAAACCACCTCCGGATACGTGCTGCCGCATTCCTTGTTGATGTTGGTGCCGTCCGGCGCGTTGTTCAACACAGTGACCCTCGCCCCCAATTCCCGCAACACGCACGGCGTGCTCTTGTAGGTCGCACCGTTGCCCGCGTCCACCACAACATGGAGGTTTTCCAGTGTCATCCCTTTCGGAAACGCCGCCTTCGCAAACTCGACGTAGCGCCCCAGCGCGTCATCGATGCGCATCGCCTTGCCAATCTCATCGGCAGTCGGGCGTATCCTCTCGATCTCGCCGCTGAACACCAACCCCTCGATTTGTTTCTCGATCGCATCGTCGAGCTTGTACCCGTCGTCCCGGAAAAACTTGATGCCGTTGTCTTCGTAGGAATTGTGCGAAGCGGTGAGCACGATGCCCGCGTCGGCGCGCAACGAGCGGGTCGTGTACGCGACGCCCGGCGTGGGCAACGGCCCGATCAGCAGCACGTCCACGCCCATCGAGAGAATGCCCGCCGAGATCGCGTTCTCCAGCATGTACCCGCTCAACCGCGTGTCCTTGCCGACGACGATCTTGTGGCGGCCATGCCCTTTGGCGACAGGAGCGCGGGTCCGGAAGACGTACGCGGCGGCGCGACCGAGTTTCAGGGCCGTTTCTGAGGTGACAGGCTCGACATTGGCGACGCCGCGCACCCCATCCGTGCCGAAGAGTTTCTTGGCGTTCCCCATAAAGTTTACGGCCTTTGTTCTACACTCCGTCCCGGCGTGATGTCAACCGAGTGACCCGCGCCGATCCGTACGTCCACTTCCACCCAATGCCGCTGGGCCATTCCTTCAGGAAACGCCAGCGGTGTCAACTCCACGCGCTCGCGGAACGAGGTGCGCCGCCCGGTCACGTCGATGGGCAGCGTGGCGATGCTGGTCATTCCATTCAACAGCATCTTCGGCCCTTTCACCTTCACCGTCGCCGGCTCGGTGACCACGCGCTCAATGGACAGACTGGAAGGCATCTCGCCTGCCAATTGCGGTTGCACCGGTAATTCGCGCTCGATCATCTCATCGACGTTGACGGTGACCTCCGCCGGGTCGATTTCCGCTATTTGCACGCGCCGTGAATGACGCACCGACCGCGGTGTAAGTTTCTTGGTGATCGGGCCGAGACGAGTGTCGTCCGTCAAGTCCACCACCGCCGATAAATCCTGCCGCGACACCTGTCGGATGTCCTCCGGCGTGCCGCGCACCGTCACGGTGATCGTCGCCGCGCTGGTCTGCAGGACAGTCAATCCGGGTCTGGCCTTCACCTCCACGGGCACCCCGTCAATCACACGCGAGTCGCTGGTAATCCCCTTGACGAAAAACCACGTGAACGTCGCCAGCACCAACGACACCACCTTGAGACCGGCATCGCTCGGGAACCACCGCATCAACGCTGCGCCTCCTCGCGTCGTTGCTCGGCGCGCTCCGTTCCATCGCCCGCGACCTCTCCCTCGAATCCTTCCCTTGCGGCGCCGTTCCCTTCCTCCTTGGGCACCGCCTCTCGCATCAGCAAATTGCCGAACCCGCGCCGCACCAGGTCCGTCAACCAGTTGCCGCGGCGGGTGACCGTGGTCAGCGTCGTCGTGAGAAACGCGCTCAGCCCGTCGGCATCCAGTCCCTGCACCAGATGCCCGCGGTGCGCCACTGAGATTTCGCCTGTTTCCTCACTGACCACGACCACGACGGCGTCCGTGTCTTCCGTCAACCCCATCGCCGCGCGATGACGCATCCCGGTGCTCGCACTCAAGCCCTTCCGCTGTGTCAGCGGGAAAACGCAGGCCGCCGACACGATCTGATCGCCGCGCAACACCACGCCCCCGTCGTGTAACGGCGTGTTCGGAAAGAAGATCGTCGTGAGCAACTCCGGGGTCGCCTTCGCGCCAATCGGCACACCCGTTTCGGACACGCCGCGAAACCCGATCTCGCGCTCGACGGCCATCAATCCGCCGCAACGCTTCTGCGAGAGCGAACGCGCCGTTTCCACCAGTACCTCGATCATTTCGCCGCGCTGCTTCGGGCTCGTGAAGAATTGACGGCTGCCGACCTCCGCCAAGGCCCGCCGCAACTCGGGTTGAAAGATAACCAGCACCGCGATGGCGAGGAAGGCGAAAAAGCGGCTGAGAATCCAACTGATCACATCAAGTTGAAAAATCTGGGTCACACCCACAATCCAGAGCAGCACGATGACAAACCCGGTGAGCACGGCAGCCCCGCGCGTCCCGCGGAACAGCACAAACATGTAATAGAAAAACGCCGATAGCAGCCCGATCTCGAAGACCGGCTTCCAATACGCGGCGATGAAATCCCAAACGCGTTCCATGGATTGTTATCTGGCCTGTTTCACTGCTTCCACCATCCGCACCACATCCGTCATCTCGGCCACGTCATGCACCCGCACGACCTGCGCACCCTGCGCGACCGCCCACGCGACCGTCGCGGCCGTTCCCCAAAGCCGCCCGTCCATCCCGGGCCTCCGCCCCGCTTCCCGCTGGCCCAGCAACTTGCCGATGAACGATTTCCGCGACGTGCCCACGAGTAGCGGACAGCCGAGCGAACCGAATTCGCCCAGTCGTGCAAGTATTTGCAGGTTGTGTGCCACAGTCTTGCCGAAGCCGATACCGGGGTCAACGGCGATTTGCGATTTTTTCAGCCCGTGCGACTCGGCAAACGCGACCCGCTCCGCCAGAAACGACCGCACCTCGGCGATAACGTCGTCATAATGCGGACTTTGCTGCATGGTTCGCGGCGTGCCCTGCATATGCATTAACACCACGCCCGCGCCCGCGTCGCGCACGACCTCGACCATCCGCGAGTCGAAGCGCAATGCGCTGATGTCATTCACAATGCGCGCGCCCGCCGCCAAGGCCTGTTCCGCGACCACCACCTTCGTCGTATCCACTGAGACAACCATGTCCCGCAGGCGTTCGATCACCGGCAGCACGCGGCCCAACTCCTCCTCCGCGCTCACGGCCGCCGCACCGGGCCGCGTGCTTTCACCGCCGACATCGATGATGTCGGCTCCCGCGCGCGCCATTTCCCGCGCCTGCTCGACCGCGAGATCCACGCCCAGAAACTTCCCCCCGTCGGAGAACGAATCCGGCGTCACGTTGAGCACGCCCATGATCAACGTGCGCTTCGTGTCCCACTGGAATGGCCCGTTCACACTGCCACTTTACGCCAACGCGGTGCGGACACAAACGGGAAAAACTTTGCCGGGCCGGGGTGACCTGCTACCCTGAAGACTGCATGGCGCATCCGAATTCATTCCGGGCGTTGGTTCTTGAGAACACCGGCGGGACCATCCACGCCGCCATCCAGCAACTTCCCGTGAGTTCCCTGCCCGAGGGCGACGTTCTCGTTTCGGTCGCCTATTCGAGCCTGAACTACAAGGACGCGCTCGCCGTCACGAATCGCGGCAAAATCGCGCGCCGTTTCCCGATGGTACCGGGCATCGATTTCTCCGGCGTCGTGGCGGAATCCAGTTCCAGCCGCTTCACGCCGGGCGACCCGGTCGTGCTCACGGGTTGGGGCGTGGGCGAGGAACATTGGGGCGGATTTGCGCAACTCGCCCGCGTGAAGGCTGATTGGCTGTTGCCACTGCCCGAAGGACTGACGTTGAAGAACGCGATGGGCATCGGCACGGCGGGCTTGACGGCGATGTTCTGCGTCATGGCGCTGGAGGAACACGGCGTCCGACCCGACAAGGGCGAAGTGCTGGTCACCGGTGCGACGGGCGGCGTGGGTTGCGTGGCGGTAATGTTATTGGCCAAACTCGGTTACCGCGTCGCGGCCTCGACCGGCAAGACGGACGCGCACGAGCTTCTGAAATCTCTCGGCGCGCTGGAGATTATCGGCCGCCACGAGTTGGCCCAGCGCGCTGATAAACCGCTCGAATCCGGACGCTGGGCGGGCGCAATCGATTCGGTCGGCGGAGAAACACTGGCGAGTTTGCTCCGACAGATGCAGCGCGACGGATGCGTGGCGGCAGTCGGGCTGGCAGGCGGCGCGGAACTTCACACCACGGTGTACCCGTTCATACTGCGGGCGGTGAGTCTCGTCGGCGTTTCATCCGGGTACGCGTCGATGGACCGGCGGCGCATGGCCTGGAAGCGATTGGCACGCGAGCTACCGCTGGAAACGCTCGAGCGGATCACCCGAACCGCGCGTCTGGATGGCCTGCTCGCATTGTGCGGACAGATGATGGATGGAAATACCCGCGGTCGCGTGGTGATCGATGTGAGCGCGTAAGCCTTGCGGAGCGCTCAGGCGTTGGCAGGCGAGGGCCCGATCCCGGGCGTGGGGAAAGGTTCAGTCTTCAACTCTGACTTGGCCTTCTCGGGCGGCGGAGGCGGCGTCGAAGAGGAAGACAAACCCGGCGGCCGCGCCGGTGGATTCTGGAGCTTCCCGGTGTCGATGATCTCTTCGATCTCCGCGCCGTCGAGCGTCTCGTATTCGAGCAACGCCTCGGCCAGCGCGATGAGTTTTTCCTTGTGGGCCCCGAGAATCTCTTTCGCGCGGGCATAGGCGGCATCGATGATGCGGCGCACTTCCCCGTCGATGTCGCGCGCGGTCTGCTCGCTGACTTCGCGGCCTTTGAAGAGGTCGCGTCCCAGGAACATGTGCTCTTCGTGTTCGCTGACGTTGACCATCCCGATTTTTTCGCTCATGCCCCATTCGGTGACCATCTTGCGGGCAATGTGGGTGGCTTGCTTGATGTCGCCGGAAGCGCCGCTGGTGCAATCGCCGAAGATCAACTCCTCCGCGATACGTCCCCCCATGATGCCGGCGACTTCGTCGAGCAACTGCTTCTTGCTCTCGTGGAACTTATCCTTCACCGGCAGCGAGAAGGTCGCGCCCAAATACATGCCGCGGGGAATAATCGTGACTTTGTGCAGCGGCTCGGTGAAATCCAGTTTGTACATCACCAGGGCGTGACCGGCTTCGTGGTAAGCGGTGACTTTCTTGTCCTTCTCGTCCATTACCCGGCTGCGGCGCTCGCGACCCCAACGCACCTTGTCGCGCGCTTCCTCAAGTTCCTCCATCCCGACGCCCTTCTTGTCGTTGCGGGCGCCCAGGAGCGCCGCTTCGTTGATGAGGTTGGCGAGGTCGGCACCGGAGAAACCGGGGGTGCCGCGGGCGATGACCTTGAAATCCACGTCCTTCGAGAGTTTCACCGCGCGGGCATGAACTTTCAAAATTTCTTCGCGACCGACCAGGTCCGGCATGTCGATGACGATCTGGCGGTCGAACCGACCGGGACGCAGCAACGCGGAGTCCAACACGTCGGGACGATTGGTCGCGGCAATGATAATGACCCCTTCCTGTGTGTCGAAACCGTCCATCTCGACGAGCAAGGCATTGAGCGTCTGCTCGCGTTCGTCGTGGCCGCCACCAATGCCGCTGAAGCGTGAGCGGCCGACGGCATCGATTTCATCAATGAAGATCAGGCAGGGTGCGTTCTTCTTGCCTTGCTCGAACATGTCGCGCACGCGGCTGGCGCCGACGCCGACGAACATTTCCACAAAGTCCGAGCCGCTGATGCTGAAGAACGGCACATCCGCTTCCCCTGCGATGGCCTTGGCCAGTAGTGTCTTGCCCGTGCCCGGCGGGCCGACCATCAGCACGCCCTTCGGGATGCGGCCGCCCAGGCGCTGAAACTTCTTCGGGTCCTTGAGGAATTGAATGATCTCCTCGACCTCTTCCTTGGCTTCCTGCATCCCGGCAACTTCCTTGAACGTCACCTTGCTCTTGTCACGACTCAGCATCCGCGCCCGGGATTTGCCGAAGCTCATTGCGCCTTTGCCGGCCAGCTTGATCTGGCGGACGAAAATGAAATACAACAACACGATGAACAACACGAAGGGTGCCGCCGAGAGCAGCAGATTCAGCCACAATTGATTGGCGGGTTGAAACTCCAGCGGGACATTGTGCTCGGTGAGGAACTTCTCGATGTTGTCGCTCCAAGCAACCTTCGTCGAGTACTTGATCAGTTTCTTCGCGTCGCCCGAATCAGCCTGCTCGTACTCGCCCTTGAGGGTCTCCATGGTGTCGCCACCGCGAACCAAAGTGGCCGTCTTGACTGCTCCTTGCTCCACCAGACTGCGGAGCTTGTAGTACTTGATTTCCTCAACGTTGTCCGACTGGTACTGCCGGAACTTGAGGAACAGCGGTATCATGATCAGGATGACCACCCACAGGAGGATAAATCGTGTCGGGAACCGTGGGTCGCGACCATCGGCTGGTCGTTTCAGGCGGGGTAACCGTGCCTTCTTATTGTCGTCATCTTCCATAAATACATTACATCCGGAGCAATCTACCTCATTGGGAGTCAGTGTGCCAGGTCACAAAACTCATGGGAACCTAGCACACGCACCGGGGCAATGCAACAGGATAGGTTTGCGCCGCCGCGGCGCGCTGCTATGATACCCAACTGAGCATGGTTATCGTCTACTCGCCTCGTTGCCTCGATTACGCCGCCGCCGGCCATCCCGAAAACCCGGACCGCGTCCGTTCCGCCGTCGCCCAGTTGCACAAGGAATTCCACACGTGGGTCACGCCTGTGCCGTGCACCGACGACGACATCCTGCGGGTCCATACCCGTGAGCTGTTCAGCGCCCTGCGCACCGGCGGGTTCGCTGACGCGGACACGCCGGTTTTCCCCGAGATCTTCGAGATCGCGAAGCTCGCGGCGGGCGGCGCCCTGCTTGCCGCCGAACACGCCCTGGCAGGCCGACCCGCCTTTTCGCTGATGCGGCCACCCGGCCACCACGCCGCACGCGATCGCGTCATGGGTTTCTGCTATCTCAACAACCTCGCCATCGCCGTCGCCAGGACGCTCGAGTCCTCACCCAAAGTCCGGCGCGTCGCCATCCTCGATTTCGATTGCCACCATGGCAACGGCACGGAAGACATCTTCCGGGGTGACGAGAGGGTCTTGTTCGCGTCGTTGCACCAGTCGCCCTGTTACCCGGGCACCGGCCTTGTATCGGGCCGCAACTGCCTCAACTACCCATTGCCGCCGGGCACCGGACCGGAACGGTTTCTCGCGACGTTGGACGAGGCGCTGGGTTGCATCCAGGCATTCCAACCGGACTTGCTCGCGGTCTCGGCGGGGTTCGATGCGTACAAGAGCGATCCGATCACGCACATGGAACTGGAGATTGAGACATTTCATGACATCGGCCGCCGCATCGCGGACCTTACCCAGCCGGCACCGAAGTCCGCTGTGCTTCCATGTTTTGCAGTGCTGGAAGGGGGCTATTCGCATGAGTTTGCGAAGTGCGTGGAGGCATTCGTCAGCGGATGGGAGCGACACTGAGGAGTCTCGAGCCGGAAGCCAGCTAATTGTTGACTCCGGGGGCGTTTTTTGCTACTGGTAAAGCTCTTGGGCGAGAGTCGCGGTGCAAGGCACGCGTCGTGCTATTTGGGGTAGGTGACCATGTGTTTCAAGTCACATTCCAGGGCTATGGCGAAATTCGTTGTATTCGCTGGCACCATGCTTTTCTCGCAAGCCGCGTTCGCGCTGCTGACGACCAATATTTGGATAAACAGTGCCTCGGGTAAATGGGAAACGGCGGGCAATTGGTCGTCGGGTGTCTCGTCGAATGGCGACACCGCAAACATCATCAGCAACAACACCAGCAAGACCGTCACGGTGGACTCTTTGTCCTCGTCCGGGGGTTCCTCGATGACCATCAGCAACATGCTGATCTGGGGCGGGGCGTTGGGCTCCACGAATACGCTGCAGATCACGAACGCGACCAGTACACCCTTCCGCATCCTCAACTCGCTCATCATCTCCAATCGCGGTGTGGTGACGATGAGCAACTTCCTGATGCGCGTGGACGGCGTGTCGGGTGGCAGCAATGTTATCCAGGGCACATGGACGGTGCTGAACAGCGGCGTGGTGACATCGTCAGCGGTGACAGTCATCGGCACGGTGAGCAGTTCGCCAGGCACGCTCTCGGTGGCCGGCGCTGGCTCGTTTTGGCAAAGTACTCGTTTCCTCTTCGTCGGCTTTTCCGGCGGCACCAACACCCTCACCGTTGGCAACGGCAGTTCCGTCCTCGCCAGCAATCTGGCCGTCGGGCTCCTGGCAGGCAGCGATGGAAACCGTCTGACCGTCTCCGGCGGCAGCCTCTTCGTCACGAATGCGCTGAGCAGCGGCGCGCTCGATGTTCGCCGCGGCACGTTCACGTTCAACAGCGGCACGGTCAACGTGGACAAACTACTGCTGACCAATGGCGCTGCCAGCTCGATGATCTTCACCGGGGGAACACTGATCAGCAGCACCACGTTCGTAACCAACACCCAGCAGTTCGCCGTCGGCAACGGCACCAACACGGCCACCTTTACCCTGGATGGGGGCGTTCATTCGTTTGCCAACGACCTGCGCATCCGATCCAACGCCTTCCTCACCGGCTGTGGCACGATCAACGCCAATGTGCTGGTCGATGCCGGCGGCACGGTCCAGGCCGACTGCGGCGGGACACTGACGTTCTCGGACATCGTCACCAACAACGGATTACTCAGTGCACTCAATGGCACGACTGTCAATTTTCTCAGCAACGTCGTCAACAACGGCACGATCAACGCCATCAACGGCGTCGTGCATTTCTCCATCCCGCCCCAGAACAACGGCACGATTCTCAATGCCACGACAAACACCTGGGAGAGTGGGACCGGCGGTAAATGGGAGACGGCCGGGAACTGGTTCCCGAACCAGCAGCCGTCGCCAAGCCTGCAGTTGACGCTGATCACCAACGCCAGCACGAAGACGGTGACCATTGATGCAACCACGGTGACCAGCAACGGCGTCAACGGATGCATGACGATCAGCAACTTGACCGTGTCCGCGCCCAGTGGCGCATCCAACACGCTGAGTTTGGCCGGAGCCGGGCTGGGCACGCCGTTGACTGTGATGAGCAACCTGATGCTCGACGGCAACGCCGGGGCCGTGGTGTCCAATTCCGCGCTGAGTGTGCCGGGGTTGCTGTATGTCGGCAAGTCTGGTGCGAGCAACCGCTTGTCTGTGATCAATGGCGGCACGGTGCTCAACGGCCAACTCTCCGCCGGCGCCAGCGCGTCCAGCAGCAACAATAGCGTGCTGGTCAGCGGAAGCAGTTCGGCTTGGAGCAACACGACCGTTTTTATCGGCCCTGCTGGCCGGGGCAACGGCCTAGTGATCGGCAATGGCGCTGACGTGTTTGATACCACCGGCTATGTGGGTGACAACGGGGTAAGCTCGGGTGGCAGCAACAATACGGTGGTGGTCACCGACAGCGGCTCGACCTGGAACAATGCCAGTCTCCTCAGCATCGGCGACGCCAGCGCCGGCAACGCACTGACCATTACCAATGGCGCCGCCGTGTATGACGGCGACAGCCTTGTAGGTTCGGGCGGCAAGAGTAACACGGTGATGGTCAGCGGCAACGGCGCCCTGTGGCAGAGCACTGGCACCCTTCGTCTCGGGTTCAACGGTGGCGCCACGAACACACTCACCATCGGCAACGGCGGTTCGGTCGTCGCCAGCAACGCAACTGTTGGTAGCGATGCACTCTCACTCGGCAACCGCCTCATCGTCACCAATGGCAGCCTCTACGTCACGAATGCGCTGGGTGGCGGCGTGCTCGACTTCCGCCGTGGCATTTTCTCCCTCAACGGCGGCATCGTGACGGTAGACAACCTCCTGATGACCAATGGCAGCGGTTCCAGTTCGATGGTCTTCACCGGCGGTACGTTCACCAGCGGCAGCGCGACCGTGTCCAATGGCCAGCAGTTTGTCGTCGGCAGCGGCACCACGGCGGCGACCTTCCAGTTGTTGGGAGGGGTCTACACCTTCGGCAACGGCTTGCGCATTCGCAACAATGGCACCCTCACCGGCTGTGGCACAATCAACGGCAACGTGCAGAACGATTCCGGTGGCACGATCATGGCCGATTGCGGCGGGACACTGACATTCACCGGCGCCGTCACCAACCGGGACGACTTCAACGTGATCAACGCCACCACCGTCAACTTCCTTGGCCCCGTCGTCAACTCCGGCACGATCAACGCCGTCAATGGCTACATTAATTTCTCCTCCCCGCCCCAAAACACCGGCACGATCCGCTCGAATGTCCAGACCAGTGCCATCAATAATTGGCTCAGCTTCATTAGTGGCAAATGGGAAACGGGCGCGCACTGGTCGGCGGGGGCGCCGTCGGACATCCAGCCCGCCTTGTTGATCACGAATGTCACCAGCAAGACCGTGACCATCGACGCCACGACCACCAATTCGCCGGACACATTGACCATCAACTACCTGACTGTGGGCGCGCCCAACAACACCACCAACACATTGTTGCTGACCGGTGCCGGCCAGACAACGCCATTGACGCTCCTGCAAAGTCTTATCATCGACACCAATGGCACCATCGTGATCGACAACTCAGCCATGTCGTTCCCCAACGATTTTCCTGACCTCTTCTTCAATATCGTTGTGGGTAACACAGGCGGAAACGCCAGTTTAATCATCAGCAATGGCGGCACGCTCTTCAGCACCTACGCCGAAGTGGGCGCGGGAGACACCGGGGCTGCCAACAGCAGAAATAACAACGTACTGGTCACTGGCGCCAACTCGGTCTGGAACAATTCAGCCGACCTTTACGTGGGATACGGCGATTCCAGTTGGGACAACAGCTTGATCATCAGCAATGGCGGCGCGGTGGCTAGCGGACTCAGTACCTTGGGCTACGACAATGCCTCCAGCAACAACTCGGTTCTCGTCACCGGGACCGGATCGGTCTGGAACGTCGACGGGGAACTCGCGGTGGGATATTTTAGCGGCAGCAGCAACACGTTGGTAATCAGCGCGGGCGGCACCGTGCGCAGCAGTCTCGCCTACGTGGGGGGTGGCGGGGCTGGCGGCCCAACCAGCAACAACTTCGTGTTGGTCACGGGGAGCGGCTCGGTCTGGAGCAACCAGACCAGCCTTCAGATGGGAAATGAAAGTGGCCGCAACAGCATGGTGATCAGCAATGGTGGCGCGGTCGTTGACGACACCGGCAATATCGGCAGCGATCTCAGCGGGACCAACACGGTGTTGGTCAGCGGCAGTGGCTCGATGTGGCAGAACAACACAGAGCTTGTTGTCGGTTTGTACAGCGGGAGCAATCTATTGGCGATCTCGGGCGGTTCGGTCCTGGCCGGCTCCGCTATCATTGGCCAGTCCGGCGACGCGGGCTTCTTCGGCCTTGCCTCGAACAACATCCTCCGCGTGGACAGCGGCAGCCTGTTTGTGACCAATGCGACCGGCAATGGCGCACTGACGGTCAGTCAAGCCGGTGGCAAAGGCAGCTTGATCCTTAACGGCGGCTCGGTGACGGTGGCCTCCCTCATCGCCACCAACGGCTTAAACAGCACCGTGACCCTCAATGGCGGCACTCTCATCGCCAACTCCGCCTTTGTCACCAACGGCCAGCCCTTCATTATCGGCAGCTCGACTAACAGCGCCACCAACGCCACGTATGTCGCCATTTCCGGGGCCCATTCCTTCGCCAGCAACCTCGTCGTGCGACAGGGCGCCCTGATGCTCAACAGCGGGACCGTGACCGTGAACCGGCTGCTGCTTACCAACGGCGCTACGTCCGCCATGGTCTTCACCGGCGGCATGCTCCAGACGAAAGGCACGGCCGTGACCAATACGCAGCAGTTCGCCGTCGGTAACGGCACGAATGCAGCCATCTTTAATCTGCTGACCATCTCCAATCTGGTCGGCGGCGCGCATTCCTTTGCCAACAACCTGCACATCCGCAATGCCGCGTTCCTCACCGGCTGTGGCACGATCACCGGCACCGTGCTGATCGATACCGGCGCCACGGTGCAGGCTAATTGCGGCGGGACTCTCACCTTCACTGGTATCGTCACCAACAACGGAATGTTCAGCGCGGTCAACGGCACCACCGTTAATTTTCTCAGCAACGTCGTCAACTACGGCACGATCAATGGCATTGACGGCATCATCCATTTCTCGAACACGAACCTGTTTCAGAATTTCGGCACCATCATCACGAACATCCCGCCCAGCGCCACCGATAGCTGGGCCAGCGCCACCAGCGGCAAATGGGAAACGAGTGGAAATTGGTCGCGGGGCGCCGTGCCGTCCATTGCCGATCCGGCGGACTGCGTCACCAATGCCAGCACCAAGACCGTTACCATCGACGCGACCACGGGTCTCAGCAACCTCGTCAACGGATGCATGATTATCAGCAACCTGACCGTGTCCGCCCCCGGTGGCGCGATCAACACACTGTTGCTGAGCAACGCCGGTACAGCCACGCCGTCGGCACTCCAACTCCTTCAACAGTTGGTCATCGACACCAACGGTGCCGTCGTACTCAACAACTCGGCGGTGTTGGCCACCAACAACTCCTCCATTGACATACTCGTGGGCAACACGGGCGCCAGGGCCAGTTTGACCATCACCAACGGCGGTGCCGTGTTCAGCGGCAGCGCCCAAGTGGGCGCTACGGTTTCCAGCAGCAACAACACGGCCCTGGTCACGGGGAGCGGCTCGGTCTGGCAGAACAGCGGCAACCTTTTGGTCGGCAACCTGAGCCGCACCAACACGCTCAATATCAACAGTGGCGGCTCCGTCGTCGCCAGCAACGTCTACGTTGGTTTCGGAACATCCTCTGTCGGCAACAGCATCACCGTCATCACCAATGGCAGCCTGTACGCCACCAACGCGCTGAGCACGGGCATGCTCGACATCCGCCGCGGTGCGCTCACGTTCATCGGTGGTTCGGTGACCGTGGACTCCTTCGTCGCCACCAATGGCGCCAACAGCGTTGTGAGTCTTAACGATGGCGCGCTCAACGCCAAGGCGGCGGTCGTGACCAATACCCAGCCGTTTGTCGTCGGCGACGGTACGGATACCGCCACCTATCATCTACTCGGTGGCGTGCATTCCTTTGCCAACAACGTGCACGTCGTCGCCAATGCGTTCCTCACCGGCTGCGGCACGATCAACGCCAGCGTGCTGGTCGATAACGGTGGCACGATCCAGGCCGATTGCGGCGGGACTCTCACCTTCACCGGCATCGTCACCAACAACGGGGACCTCAACGCGATCAATTTCACCACTGTCAATTTTCTCAGCAACGTCGTCAATAACGGCACGATCACGGCCACCAATGGGATCGTTCAATTCCTTTCGACGCTGGTGAACAACGGCACCCTCAACACCAACCTCCCGCCCCCCAGCGCCACCAATAGCTGGACCAGTGGCGCCGATGGCAAATGGGAGACGAGTGCGAGTTGGTCGATGGGGAACGCGCCCTCCCTCGATGATCCGGCAGACCTCATCACCAATGCCAGCAGCAAGACGGTCACCATCGACGCCACGACCTCGGGCGGTTTCCCCGGCTCGCTCACCGTCAGCAATCTCACCGTCGCCGCCACCCTCCCGGACATCAATGCGCTGTTCCTGAACAACGCCGGTACGACCACACCATTGTCGGTCCTCCAACAGCTTGTCATCGACGCCAACGGTGTCGTCGTGGTCAACAACTCCGCGGTGCTGGCCAACAACAACGCTTTCGTTGACATCTTGGTGGGCAACACGGGCGCCGGCGCGAGTTTGACCATCAGCAACGGCAGCGCCGTGTCCAGTGGCGCCGCACAAGTGGGCGTCACGGCTTCCAGTGGCAACAACACGGTCTTGGTCTCGGGGAGCGGCTCGGTCTGGCAGAACTCAGGCGAGTTGGATCTCGGCTACGCTGGGTCCAGCAACTCATTGACGGTGACGAATAGCGGAGCGGTGCTGGCCCCGAACATGGTCGTCGGCGTCAGTGCTGGTTCCTCGCTCAATCTAATGACGATCTCCGGCGGCAGCCTGACGGTGACCAACGACCCGGGCAACGGCGCGCTGGATGTGCGCAGTGGCACGGTCGTCCTGAACAGTGGCACGGTGACGGTCAATCAACTGGTTCTGACGAATGACGTGAACAGCGTCATCCAGTTCAGCGGTGGCCTGCTCAACAGCAGCGACACGCTCGTGACCAATAACCAACTATTCGTCGTGGGCGACGGCACCGACGCGGCGAGCTTCGTACTGGCGCCGGGTGGTCTCGGGTTCCATCAGTTTGGTAATGGCCTGGTCATTACGAACAACGCCACCGTGAGCGGCAATGGCACGATCATCGGCACCACAACCATCCTGGGCGCGTTGTCACCCGGTTTCTTCATTGGGACGATAACGACCAGCAACGATTTGGTGTTGAGTGGCGCGACGATCAATTATGATTTGGGGATCACCGGGGGCAATCCCACGGGTGATCTGACGGCGGTGAACGGCAACCTGACGCTGGGTGGGACGTTGAACATCACCGATGCCGGCGGGTTCAGCAACGCCACGTACACGCTGTTCACCTACACCGGCGCGCTCACGTACAACGGCGTGAGCATCGGCACGACGCCGAACCCAAGTCTGACTTACACGATCGACACCAACGTCTCGGGACAAGTGAACCTGGATGTGGCCTTCACCGCGCCCGCAGGTCCCATTACAGGGACTTCACCGGTGAGCGTCGGGCAGACGAATGTGTCCTATTCGATTTCGAGCGTGAGTGGCGCGACCACGTACACCTGGACAGCGCCGACCGGCGCCACGATCGCCAACGGTCAGGGCAGCACCTCCATCACCGTCAATTTCGGCTGTTCGACCGTCTCCGACAACGTGACGGTCACGCCCTCCAATGCCAACGGCAGCGGCATGCCGAGCAGTTTCGCGGTGACAGTCACCTCGGTGGGAGCGGCCGGTGGCATTTCGGGTTCGACGGCTGTCAACGCTGGGGACAATGCGGTGGCGTACTCGATTTCCAGTGTAAGCGGCGCCACGACCTATACGTGGACGGTGCCGGCCGGGGCAAGCGTCGCCAGCGGCCAAGGCACAACCTCAATCACGGTCAACTACGGGTGTGCGGCGGTTTCGGACAACGTAACGGTCACGCCGGCCAGCGCCAACGGGTGCAACGGCACGCCGGGCAGTCTGGCCGTGACGATTACCGGCGTGGATGCCGCCGGGGCCATTAGCGGCTTGTCCGCCCTTTGTGCGGGGTCAAACGGAGTCGCATATTCGATTTCCAGTGTTAACGGTGCCACGACCTATGCGTGGACGGTGCCGGCGGGAGCAAGCATCGCCGACGGTCAGGGAAGCACTTCGATTGACGTCAACTGGGGTTCCATCAGCGGCCCCGTGGCGGTCACGCCCGCCAATGACAATGGGTGCAACGGCACCGCCGCCACTCTCCCGGTCACGGTCAACCCGTTGCCGACAGTGTTCAATATAACTGGTGGTGGTTCGTACTGCGTTGCCGGCAGCCCGGTCGCTGTCGGCCTGGACGGATCGCAGTCGGGTGTCAATTACCAACTGTTGTTGAACGGCAACCCGAGCGGCTCGCCGGTGGCTGGCACGGGCGCGGCATTGTCGCTTGGCAATCAGACGGTGGCGGGCAGCTACACGGTGGTGGCGGTCGACGCGACGGCGGGTTGCACCACGAACATGGCCGGCAGTACGACGGTGACCCTGATGGATCCGTTCCTCTGCTGGCAGTTGCAGTATTTCGGTTGCACCAACTGCCCGCAGGCAGATGCGGCGGCGGATCCGGACGGCGACGGCCAGAACAACATGGCCGAATTCCTCGCGGGCACGATACCGACCAACAGCGCCTCAGTATTGCGGATCACTTCCCTTGTGCGGTCGGGCACGGACATCGCGGTCACGTGGTCCACGGCCGGCGGTCACACCAACATCCTGCAGGCCGCGAACGGCGGCGCCAGTGGCGGTTACAACACGAATAACTTCGTGGACATCGCGGCTTCGCAGACGATCGTCGGCGGTAGCGGGGACACAGCCACCAACTACCTCGACTCCTTTGGCGCCACGAACTTGCCATCCCGCTTCTACCGTATCCGGCTCGTGCCGTGACATTGCTGTAACGGTCCGCCTCTGCCAACGCCTCCCCAATGCGCCGATACGCTTGGCGAACTTCCAAACAGGTACGCGTGAATAAAGTGGCGCCGTGTTTCCGTCTCGACGCCGCGGAACCCGCCGTGCAAGAATACCCCGTGCTGCCGTTACCGTGACAACGTCCGTGTCAGTGGATAATTCCATCACGACACCACGTGAACCCGACAAGGGCCTGTGGCTTGCCGTCCTTGTCATGGTTACCGTGTTGACCCTGCTCCGTCTCTGGCTCTGCGGCATCCTGGAACTTCTGCCCGAAGAAACGTACTACTGGACGTACTCGAAACATCCCGCGCTTGGCTATTTCGATCATCCGCCGATGGTCGCCTGGGTCATCACCCTCGGTACGACGCTGTTCGGTGACACGCCTCTGGGCGTGCGCTTCGCGACCATCATGCTGTGGATCGCAACTGCCGGTCTGCTGTTTTTGACAGGCCGCATGTGGTTCGGGAGGCGGGTGGCGCTTCTGGCGACACTATTGTTCACCCTGTTGCCGATCTACATCGGCACAGGGTTGATCGTAACTCCCGATGGGCCGGTGCTGTTCTTCTGGATGGCGACACTGTGCCTGATTTCCAAGGCGCTGCATACAGGCCACGCCGGCTACTGGCTGGCGGCAGGCGTCGCCTTTGGCGGCGCGCTGCTCTCCAAGTACTACACGTTGCTGCTCGCACCGTCGCTGCTGTGGTTCCTGCTCCTGTCACCGAATTACCGTCAGTGGCTCCGCCGTCCGCAACCATGGCTGGCCTTGCCAATCGCGCTGGCGGTGTTCAGCCCCGTGATTATTTGGAACGCGCAGCATGAATGGGCCTCGTTCCTCTTTCAGTCCACGCGCACGGCCGCGACGCCGAAGAACACCCTGAGGGACGTGTCGGTATTCTGGGGCTATCAACTCGGTATACTTACGCCGCTACTCTTCGCGTTGTTCGTCGATGCTACGGCACACGGCATCCGTCGCGGCTGGCTGCAGCGCGACGACCGTTGGAGTTTTGTCGCCTCGTTCTCGCTTCCGCTATTCCTGCTGTTTGCCGCCGCCAGTTTCAAAACGCAAGTTCACGTGAACTGGACGGCGCCTGCCTTTCTGTCGCTGACGCTCGGCGGGGCAGCCATCGTGCTGGATAGTATCAACAGTCCGGAGCCCCGGCGCGCAAAACGGTGGCGCGTGACCGCCTGTGTGACGGTCGCGATCTGCGCGCTGTATATCATGTTCGGTCTCACGATCTTGGCGTGGGGGTTTCCAAAGCGGTTCGCGTACAAGCAGGCCGGTGGCTGGCGAGCGCTCGCCCAGGAAGTGGATGCCGCACGATCGCGTATCCGAAGCGAGACGAATCAGGAGCCGTTCGTGCTGGGGATGGACAAGTACAATATCGCGGCTGAAATTGGTTTTTACCTGCACGCGCCTGATGAATGCGTCAACATGTACGCCACCGGCGCCACCGGCTCCCAGGCGCTGGGCTACCGCTATTGGACGAACCTCCGGAAGTTTGAGGGCCGACCCGCCGTGGCCGTGCTCCCCAAGCCCACTGCTGACTCGATGAAGCAGCTCCGCTTGCATTTCGAGCGGGTTGACGAACCCCGTCATGTGCAAGTGCCGATGTACGCAGGATTGAATCGCGAGGTCTATCTGGCGACTTGCATCGGTTACCATGCAACCGAGCGCCCCCCTAATCCGCGCTGATCCCCGTGCGGACTTTTGACGAATGCGGCTCCGGGGAAAGTAAAATCACGCTTTTTTTCGCGGGCGTTTCATTGTATTGTTCCATCGTCGAATGATGGGAGAAGTATCGTGACTGATTCTCCAAAGGTATCTCCATCGGCTGCGCCAATAGGCGGGTGTATGTTTGTGCCTTGGGATGCGAAACTGGCAAATGAAAGGACGCAGCCTGAATGAAAGAGTTACGGATCGAACGTGAGCCCCGCGGCCTCGTTCAGATTATTCGCTTAAGCGGCTCGCTGGACATGTATTCGTTCCCGCGGCTCGAAGGACAACTCCGCACCCTTTTCCAAGAGGGCCAATACTGCGTAGTCCTCGATTGCGGCGGACTCGATTATGTCGGCAGCGCCGGTCTCGGGGCGCTGATTGGGTTCGCCAAACAGGCGCGCGAGCACAACGGTGACGTCCGCCTGCTCAACGTTCCGGATCGCGTCTACAAAATCATCGAGTTGCTCGGCTTTACCAAGGTTCTCCGAGTCCACAATACCGAAGAAGACGCTCTCGCCAGTTTTGAAACGAAGTAAACCGTATCCTGTGAAGCTGTATGGATTTACCTGACAACATCCGCCGCGAAGAGTCGGCCAACAAGCTGTTCCTCCAAACGCCGGGCCACGGAAGCTACCTCGCCTACATCCGCCCCATCGTCGGTGACCTTGCCCGCAAGGTCGGGTTCGACGAAAGCGAAATCGCCAAGATCGAAATGGCCGTTGACGAAGCTTGCTCCAACGTCGTCAAACACGCTTACTCGCCCGACAAGGAGTGGTGCTGGCAACACCGCGACCCCGAGATCCGCCTCGACATCCGCACCGAAGGCGAGAGCCTCGTCATCGAAATCAACGACCACGGTCAACGGTTCGATTTCGCCAACTATCGCCCCACGGACATGGAGAACGACCTTCGTGAAATGAAACGGGGCGGCTACGGCATCCCCATTATGCGCAATTTCATGGACGAAGTGCAGTACAGTTCCAATGACCAGACCGGCAACACCCTGCGGATGGTCAAATACTTGAAAAAATCCTAGCTCTCCCCCATTGTAGTCCCGTGGGGTTCCTGTGATATTCATGGTGATTGGTCCCATGGCTGGAAGAATGCAACCAGGCCGTCGCGGAAAGGCAAAATACTGATGAAACACCTGATGCTGTTTGTGGCGGTTCTCCTTCTTGGCTCCATCTGCCAGGCGCGGCTCGGCGAAATCGAGCAGCAGAGCGCACACCGGTTCGGCCCGCCAACCGCATGCCACGATCCGGGAACCAACGAGATCTATCGGGTGTGCGAGTACCAGTCTCAGGGACTGGAGATCTCCGTTCACTATGGCACCGCACAAATATCGCGCGAGAGCAAATCCGTGGCGGGCCTGTCCCTGTGGGAAAGTTACACCGCCTCTCAGGTCTTTAGCGAGGCCGCCGTGGAGGCGATCCTCGACGCGAACAAGGGCACGTCGACCTGGTCGCGTACCGAGGAGAAAACCGACAACAATTCGATTGCGTATCGCACCTGGAAAACCAAGGACGGCACACGCCTCGCAAAACTGTTCGTGCGTCCGGATCACCGGATGCAATTGAACGTCGTCTGGCTTGACGTCGCGCCACCACCCAAGGGTTTTTGACTGAAGATGTGATCCTTGCCGTTCATGCTGACACACGCGTCCTATGACCTCCAAGAATAAACACGCAAAGCACACGCCACCGGCGGATGCGACCGAGAGCGCGCCGCCCGTCGAGGGCGGGCCCCCGGCCGGCGAGACTTCTGTGAACGAAGTCCCGGTCGAACCGGTGGATTCCATTTCCGTGGAAGAGCTTGACGACTTGAAGACCAAAGCCGCCAAGGCCGACGAGAACTGGGACAAATACCTCCGCACCGCCGCCGAACTCGACAACTACCGCAAACGGGTCGCGCGCGAGAAGGAGGAACTGGCTCGCTTTACCACGGAACGCGTCCTAGCCGCACTGTTGCCCGGGCTCGACAATCTCGAACGCGCCATCGACGCCGCCCAAAGGCACGGCGCGGAGGATTCCCCGCTCCTCGAAGGGATCACCCAGGTCTACAGCCAGTTTCGTCGCTCGCTCGTCGAGTTTGGCCTCCAGGAAGTGGTCGCACAGCCAGGCGATCCGTTCGACGCGAACCTCCACGAAGCCGTCAGCCATGTCGAGTCCGACAAATATCCCGAAGGCCATGTCATCGAACAACTTCAGCGCGGCTACAAACTCACCGATCGCCTCCTGCGTCCCGCGCGTGTCGTCGTCAGCAAAGGCCAGCCCTCCGGGCAATCGGAAACCTCCTCGTTGGAGCCTGAAATCCCAGAATGACCAAGCGCGATTACTACGAGGTGCTGGGCGTTGCCCGCACGGGCTCGGAGGAGGAAATCAAGAAGGCCTATCGCAAGCTCGCGCTCAGGTACCATCCCGACAAGAATCCGGGCAACAAGGAGGCCGAGGAAAAATTCAAGGAAGTCGGCGAAGCCTACGAAGTGCTCAGCGACCAGCAGAAACGCGCCGCTTACGACCACTTTGGCCATGCGGCGTTTGCCCCCGGTGGCGGAGCCGGCGCCGGTGGTCCTCAGTATCAAGGCGGCGGGTTTCACGACCCGTTTGAAGTCTTCCGCGATGTGTTCGGAGGCGCGGGCGGCGGCATCTTTGACGATTTCATCGAGCAGGCTTTCGGCGGTGGCGGTGCTGGCCGTCGCCCCCGTAGCGGCGCGCAACGCGGCAACGACCTGCGTTATGATTTGGAAATCGATCTCGAAGAAGCAGCGCGCGGCTCCGAAAAGGAAATCACCTTTACCAAGCTCGACACGTGTGCCGAATGCAACGGTCACGGCACCGCCGACGGCGGCAAGGCCGAGACCTGCCCGACATGTCGCGGTCAGGGCCAGGTGGCCCATTCCCGTGGTTTTTTCACCGTGGCCGCCACCTGTCCGCGCTGCAACGGCACCGGCCAGATTCTTTCGAAGCCGTGCAAACGTTGCGGCGGCGAAGGGCGCGCGCAACACCGCAACAAACTGAAAGTCGGCATCCCCGCCGGCATCGAAAACGGTTCACGCCTGCGCAGTTCGGGCAACGGGGAAGCGGGTATGCGGGGCGGTCCGGCGGGCGATCTCTACGTCGTCGTTCACGTCCGAGAACACGACATCTTCTCCCGTCACGGCGACGACCTAGTGTGCGACGTGCCGATCAGTTTCCCGACCGCGGCCCTCGGCGGCGAGATCGAAGTCCCGACGCTCACCGGTCCCGCGCGCCTGAAGATTCCCGCCGGGACGCAAAGCGCCACGCTCTTTCGCCTGCGCGGCAAGGGCATGCCCAACGTGCATGGCCGCGGCCACGGCGACCAGCACGTACGCGTCATGGTCGAAGTACCCGCCCGCCTTTCCCACGCGCAGCGCGAGAAACTTGACGAATTCGCCGCGCTCGCCAGCGACGATTCCTACCCCCAACTCAAATCCTTCCTCGAAAAAGCCCGGCGATTCTTTGGCGGCAGATAGTCCATGCATCGTTTTTTCCTGCCAAATCTCCAACAGCCTCTCCTCAGCGCCGAGGAAGCGCATCATGCGCTGCACGTGCTTCGATTGAAGGTCGGCGACACGTTGAATGTGTTCGACGGTCGCGGACACGAGGCGCAGGCGCGCATTGCTGAAATCACAAAGGATTCAGTGCGCCTGACGATACTCCAGCACTCCAACACCCCACCACTTCCCTGTCGGATCACGCTTGCTCAGGCGATTCCGAAAAAGAGCATGGATTTGATCGTGCAGAAGGCGACGGAGTTGGGTGTGACGTCCATTGTGCCGTTGGTCTCGGAGCGCTCCGTCGTGAAACTCGATGAAGATTCCAAAAGGATCGAGCGCTGGCACGAGATCGCCCTTGAAGCGTGCAAACAATGCGGCAACAACTGGTTGCCGGAGATTCAGCCACCGCGAAAGTCGCGCGAGTTCCTCAACTCACCCGGCCAGTTCGACTTGAAGCTAATCGCCTCGCTCCAGCCCGATTCGAAACCGCTCAAGAAAATCCTTGGGGAATCAACAGCTCCAAAATCCGTGTTGATCCTGATCGGCCCCGAAGGTGATTTCACGCCCGCCGAACTCGGTCTCGCGAAATCCGCAGGCTGCCTGCCGCTCTCCCTCGGCCCGCTCGTGCTCCGCGCCGACACCGCTGCGATCTATACGCTCAGCATCCTGCACCACGAGTTACAAACGAGCGTCTAGCGGTTGTACGGATTCGGGGAAGGTTGGCCGGCCACGCCTTGGGCCGCGCCTTCGCTGACAGAATTGGGCACGCGCATCGCGCCGCCGATAGGCTCGCCCACCGCCTTCGCCCCTTGGTTCGCGCTCTCGCAGCCGCAAACGAACAGCAGCCCCACTGCGATCATTGCCGTAGCAAGTTTCTTGATCATGGCAGATTCTCCCGAGGTTATTGCGCCCTGACGATGTCGCCGACCTTGATGCCCGTCAACGGGCCGTCGGACTTGGCTTTCGCGTACTTCTCCTTAACATCGACCACCTTGACCGTTCCCTTCTTTGTCACCTCCGCGCCAAGTTGTTCGCCCGTCGTGGGATCCACCAGGGCCTCACCAACGCTGTACACGGTGAAGACGTCGCCTACGGTTTCGCCTGTCTTCTCCCCTCCGCTGATGAGCATTTCGTCGTCGGTGACCTTGATCACGTGCGCCTCGAAGGGAATCCCCTTCAGCTTCGCGGCGATCAGGGCGACGGCATTGTCGATGGCTTCCTGCGTGGCCTTGCCCAGCGGCGTCTTTTTGAAGCCCGAGGTGCCGAACTGCACGCCCGCGACGTCCATCCCGAATTTCACCCCGCCCGAGGCGGCCTTGCCCTCGACGCGCTGTGATTGCAGCACTTCGCCGGTGGTCGTGTCGATCAAACGGATGATCAACCCCACGTGCGCCTCTTCGCGCTTGTTGCCGACGTTGAACCCGCCGAAACCGACGCCCGAGGCGCTGCCGCTGCTGTTCTGTTCGAATTCGGTGACCGTGCCTTTGACGAGGATTTGCGCGTTAACGAGTTTGCCCGTCTGCGCCGATTGCGACTTCTGTGCGCGACCGCTGTTGGCGAGGTCCTGTTCCGCCGTCACGTCGCCGAGCGTCTGGCGTTCCATCACGGTGAACTGCCCGCTTTGCATCAGCGCATCCGTCAACTGATCCGCCATGCCGTCATCGAGTGAAACCTGGCCCTTCCACGAAGTCTTGTTCTCAAACCGCGACACGGCGACGATCTTCTTGAGCGTCGCACCCTGCGCGATGACCCCGCACAGCAGTGCCGCGAAAGTGAGCCCCAAAAACCTGCCAAAAGATGTTCGTCCTGAAATGTGCATTCGCATCTGGTTCCTCCTCATTATCATTACGTTGCCGTCACCGCCCTGAGACTGCGATAGACGGGCCATTTTTTCAAACTCAATTTTTGAGGCCAGGCAACTGGCCTGCTGTTCAAACACCCCCATCAAGGAGCCTGGCAACAAGATAGAAGAAACTCCTTGAGGACTTGTGCGGCGCGGAACACTTCGCCCAACTCGACAAACTCGTCGGCGGTGTGCGCTTGCGCGACGCTACCGGGGCCGAAAGCGACCGCCGGAATCCCGTGCGCCGCGAAAATGGCCGCGTCGCAAAACCACGGCGCGCCAGCGGTCTCCTGCCCAAGCGCGCGGATGAAGGGATTCTGCGGGTCCGTGTACAACGGCGCGCACACTCCAATCATCTCGACGTCCGCGGACAAGTGGTCGCGCAGATGCCGCAGGATTTCGTCGTGGTTCTCGCCGGGCACCGTGCGGCGATCGATTTCGATCTCGCAGTAGTCCGGCACGATGTTCGTTTGCGAGCCGCCGCGGATGATGCCGACATTGGTCGTGGGTGAGCCGAGCACCGGGTCGTGGATTTGCCTGAGCGAGTCGGCGTATTCGCCGAGCAAAGTATCCACAACGCCCGCCATCTTTTTGATCGCGCTTTCGCCGCGCTCAGGCACGGAACTATGGACGCTCTTTCCGCGGGTGATGATTCTGAATGTGATCGCGCCTTTGTGCGTGTTGACTACACGGCAGTTTGTCGGCTCGCCGACGACGGCGAAATCGGCCTTGAAACCGCGCTGCATGAGCGCCCGGGCGCCGTCGTTGCCGCTTTCCTCGCCCATGAGCGCACAAAAATAGACATCGAGGTCACCTTCGCGGAATTCCCTTCGGCGCACGGCGTTGGCGAGACCGGCCAGCATGGCCGCCAGCGATCCCTTGGTGTCACACGCGCCGCGACCGTACAGTTTGCCGTCTCGAATCTCAGCCGCAAACGGGTCGATCGTCATGCCGGCAACGCTGACGGTGTCCGTATGCGGTGCGAACGCGAGAACCTTTCGCGCGCCACGCGAGGAAAACTTGCCAATGACGTTGGGACGGCCCGGTTCGACTTCGTGCACTTCCACGTCGAGCGCGAGTTTACGGAGAACGTCGGCTACGTACTCGGCGATGCGCGCTTCGCCCGTGTTTTGGGTCGTCGTACCCGGGTCGCCATGGGGATCGACACTCGCCGTCCGCACGAGGTCTTGCAGGAGTCGCGTGATCTGTTCGTCGTTCATTGTTTGCGGCCAGGCGGTTTCACGAGCACCCACTGCATGTTGGCGGCCCTGGCGGCCTCGATGCCCGCGGTGGTGTCCTCGAAGACAAGGCATTTCTCCGGAGCGACCCCGAGTTGCCGCGCCGCTTCCAGAAACGGATCCGGTGCGGGTTTGCCGCGGCGACAATCTTCCGCGGTGACAATGACCTGGAACTTCCCGATGATTCCCAACGCGCTGAGAGTCTTGGTCACGACTTCCCGTTTCCCGCCCGATGCGACCGCCAGCGGCTTCAATCCATAAAACTGGTGGACGAGTTCCACCACCGGTTCGATCGGCAGCGTCTGCGGAATCATCTCGACAAACAGCTTGTCCTTGTAGGCCGCGGTGTCCTTTACGGGCATCGAATAGCCGTGGCGTTCGTTGAGAATCTCGACGATCCGAGCCGTCGTCACGCCGCCGAGTTCGTAGAACAGCGCTTCCGGAAAATCGCACTCGTGCTCCTTCAACACCGCACACCATGCCTTGTAGTGCAGCGGCATCGTGTCGGCGAGTGTGCCGTCGCAGTCAAAGATGTACGCATCGAAATTCCCCTCGGGTAACTGGATTCTCATGGCTGCTTTCGAAACCAATCCACAAATCGCTCGATTCCACTTTCGATGTTCACCTGGGGGTTGTAACCAAGCAACCGTCTGGCCTTTGAAATGTCCGCGTAGGTGATGGGCACATCGCCAGCCTGTCCGGGCAACTGCCGAATCTGCGCCTTCCTCCCGACCGCCCGCTCGATCAGTTGCACCAGCTCGCGCAACTCAACTGTCCGTGACTCGCCGAGGTTGATGACCTCGTAACCGAATTCGCGGTGGAAGCATGCCAGCACGCCTCGCACGATGTCCTCCACGTGGGTGTAATCACGCCGCGCGGTGCCATCGCCGTACACTTCCACCGGTTTCCCGCGCAGGATGGCGCTGGTGAACTTGTGGATCGCCAGGTCGGGCCGTTGTCGCGAACCGTACGCGGTGAAGAGCCGCAGGCAAACCATGTCCAGTCCATACAAATGGTGGTACACATGGCACAAGGCCTCGGCGGCAAGCTTGGTGGCCGCGTACGGGGAAATCGGCTGAAAAACCGGGGCGTCTTCCTGAAACGGAACCTTGTGGCTCAGACCGTACACGCTCGACGACGAGGCGAAGATAAACTTCTTCACGCCGAACTCGCGCGCCAGTTCCAGCACGCTCTGGGTGCCGAGGACATTGACCTCCGCGTAGAGTCGCGGATGGGCAACAGACTGTCGCACTCCTGAGCGGGCCGCGAAATGCAACACGGCGTCGAACCGGCCCTGCTCGAACAGGGGACGCAGCGATGCTGGATGGCGAATATCGGCCTCGACGACGCGCGTATGTTCACCGAAGCCGGCGACGTTGCGTCGCTTCAACGCCGGATCGTAGAAGTCGTTGAAATCATCCACCACCGTGACCGTATGGCCCTGCGCCAGCAACGCCTCGACCACGTGCGAACCAATGAATCCCGCGCCTCCTGTTACCAGCACATTCATGGCGTCAGCGTATCACAGCCACTTTGCCGTTGCATCCTGCAAAGTTTTGTTGTCACCATCGGCACAACATGAAGCGGCTCTTCTTCGTTTCTGCATTCTTCTGCGCCGCCCTCAGCGTTCTCGCCGCGGGCAAAGCCGAACACGTCGTCGTGATCGTATGCGACGGTCTGCGCCCTGACTTTGTCACCAGGCAGAATATGCCGACGCTCTACCAACTGGCCCATGACGGCGTATTCTTCCAGGATCACCACGCCGTGTACCCCAGTTCCACGGAGGTCAACGGCGCCGCCATGGCCACGGGCGCCTATCCGAACCGCAACGGCGTGGTCGGCAACCGCGAGTACCGCCCCGACATCAATCCGCTCAAACGCACCGATATCGAGGCCATTGGTTCCATTGTGAAAGGAGATGAACTCAGTGGCGGACACTATCTGCGCCTGCCGACGCTCCCCGAGATTCTGCGACGCGCGGGACGCGAGGTGGCGGTTGCGGGCACCAAACCGGTCGCGTTGTTGTACGACCGATCCGACCGCGACCACGTGAAGCTTTACGAAGCGCCGCAGCTCGACGCGCCAAACACGTGTGAAGACGATGCGACAACCCACGCGCTGGTCGATTCCCTTTGGGCCGCGGGCGTGCCGGCGTTCTCGTTGCTGTGGTTGAGCGATCCTGACATCACACAGCACAGGACGTGGCCGGGCTCGGACAAATCGCTGGCCGCGCTGAAAAGCGTGGACGCAGATCTGGCGCTCGTCCTCCAGCAATTGGAGGCGAAAGGGGAACGCACGCGGACGGATGTTTTCGTCGTTTCCGACCATGGGTTCTCAACAGTAATCCGCGCGGTTGATGTGGCCGATGTGCTGCGCCAAGCGGGTTTTCCAGCCGCGCGCGAGTACGAGCAACCGCCGGGGAAAGGCAACGTGGTGGTTGTCGGCAACGGCGGCTCGGTGCTGCTGTACGTCATCGGACACGACAAGGAAGTCACCCGAAGAATTGTCGAGTTCCTTCAACAGTGGGATCTTGCAGGCGTCATCCTGACGCGGGAGCCGATGCCCGGTACGTTTACCCTCGAACAGGTCCGAATCAACTCGCCCGACGCTCCCGACATCGTCGTCTCGTTGCGCTGGACCAGCGATACGAATCAGTCTGACGTTCCGGGCATGATTGTCAGCGACAACGCGCGTTACGGAAGTATCCCAGTGGGTGTCGGTCGCGGCGGCCACTCCAGCCTTGGTCCGTTCGATATGCGAAACACGCTCGTCGCGGCCGGCCCCGATTTTCGTCATGGCTTGATCAACGAATTGCCTTCGGGCAACGCCGATCTCGCGCCTACAATCCTCCACATCCTCGGTGTCTCCCCTCCCGAACGCATGGACGGACGGGTTCTTCTCGAAGCGCTGGCGTCGGAAACGGCCAGGTTCACTCCCATCGAGGTACGCAATTTGGAGACCAGTTGCGATTTGAGCAATGTCGTATGGCACCAGTACCTCCACGTCACGGAGTTCAACGGGACCACCTACTTCGACGAGGGCAACGGCTTCTCCTCCCCGAAGAAGTGAGTTTTGGCTTCGTTCCTGCCAAAACGAACCCATTTCCCACCCCCAAATGCCCCGATTTGGGTTCGTTTTCTTCAATTAAGCCCACCTTGCATCTTGTGTTATGACTTCATGACCAAATAGTTACGCATTTTCAACTTGGCTTCGTTTCGCAAAAACGCCATTAGTGGAAACCTCCCCTCCCAACCGTGCCGTCTCCGGTGTAGCCACGCCTCTGCGAGGCGTGTTCGCCCCCTCTGAGATCTCCGATCTGCAATTTCCCCCCTGCCTCCGTACGCCGCTCTTCCTATTTCAAACAACTATCGCCCCTATACCACCCCCGCAACCCCGTGTCCAGCAATAATATCAATTTTCGATAGCAGAGTCCGACGACACGCCGCACGCCGTACTCCCGCGGCAATCCTGCCCTATTCCGCCTCTTGTAGCCGCAGGCTTTAGCCTGCGTCCGTTAAGCCGCCCACGCCCCCTGTCGCCGTGCCGGCTGTCTTGCTTGCCCTCGTTTCCCCGGTAGGGCGCGCCTCACGGACCGGCGGGTGTCGCGGTCGCTCGTCTTGCTTGCCTTCGTTTCCCCGGTAGGGCGCGCCTGCTCGCGTGCCGTTTACGGAGCTGGCCCAGCGCGCCGCTTTGGAGTGCTTGCCACGTCTTACGTGGCGGCGGCCTGCCCGCGATTCCTAATTGGGGTAGGGCGCGCTGGCCCAGCGCGCCGCTCTCCCCTGTTGTGCGCCGGACTTTTACCCCGAATCCCTTTCGGGGCCCGACCGCGCCATGGATCGACCGCAGGTCTCCTCTGTCGCCGCTCCGCGCCGCTCCTTCCTAATTGTAGGTCGGGGCCCGTCGTTTAGGTATCCCGCCGCTGCCGTTGGCCTGCCCGCGATTCTTTACCACGGTTCACGTGGCTAATTGGGTGGGGTACAGCGCGCCGCTGCCGTTGGTGTTGGGCCGCACGCCGAGTCCGCCGTGCGCCGTGTAGCGTGGGAAGCCGAGTCCGACGAGACGCCGCACGCCCTACTCCCGCGGCAATCCCCAGCCCATCCTTGCCGTCGGCGCAACCCCCACGCGCCGCTGCTGTAGGCCGCGTGCCCCCACGCGGCGCTTGCTTTAGTTCCTTACTGTGGCCCCAAGCACCTACCGTGAAAAAACGCCGGCTTACCCTTTGTCCTGAAGCACGTCAGGAGTTGGAGCAAGCGGTCGAATGGTACGAGGTACGACTTCCCGACTTGGGCCGCCAATTCCGTGCCGAAGTCTATCGCGCCCTTGACAACGTCATTGCCCGCCCTGCGCTCTACGCCAAATTTCGCGGCGCAACGCGAAAGCCAGTGTTGGGTCGCTTTGCTTGCCTGATCTTCTACTTGGTGGAAACCGGCTGGATTATTGTCTTTGCCGTCTTCCAAGCTAAGCGCGATCCTTTCGATGTTGCAACCCGTTCCTAGGCAGTGACTTCTCATCAATTTCCCATGCTCATACCAGCGCCTTTCCGACCTTCGTATACATGTTTTTACGTTGACATACTGTATTATCTACTATATCTTGCATACGTAAGATACTAAGATATTGGAGGTTCACAATGATAAACAGAAAGACTGTTCGGCAAATCCTCGAAGTACTCACGCTATTTAAAGTGAAGCACGCCAACGGAGATCCATTATCCGTTGCCCGTCAAGAAGCTGTTCGAGAAGTGGCACACCGCTATTCAGTCGCGTACCAGACGATTGAAGACGCTTGTCGCCGTCGCCTGAAGTTAAACGACATTAGCGAGTTTGACACACTCTTACAAGACTGGATCGGAGGGGAGTATCTTCGCTTAATGAATCAATTGACGTCCCGCGCAAGCTCGACAACGCATGACGACATCGCGACCTTCTTTCGAGAACACACTGCCTCACCAGAACGACCGCAAGAAAACACCGCAGCAGACGCGGACACTTCGCAGCATGAGGACTTCACAATCTCCGTTTCCCTCAATGACGCCCGTAAACTTCGCGCAATTGCTGAGATTAGGGGAATTGATAGAACTACGTTGTTTAACCAAATCATGTCTCGCGCTATCCGTGACGAGATGAAAGCATTCGCTCAAGCCATACTCAAAGATTCCGAGCAGCACACTCGCCAATGAAGGCGGCGTCCCTATCAGTCGTGATCGCTCTTGCCGAGGATAACAGCTATCCCATGGCGAAGAAATCGGGCGCATCGCGAGTCGATTTGTTCCGGCGTCTCGTCCACATCGCATCTGAACGCGTAAGTACTTGATTTTTGGCTCGGCGCAAAAATGAGTGGTATTACCGCGCGGTTGCGTGGTATAAACGCGCATAATGAATACGCTGGCTGAGTTGCTTTCGTCACGGGTGAAGGCCGAGATTTTCCGACTGCTTTTCGGCGTGCAGGACCAAGAACTGCACGTTCGCGAGATCGAGCGGCAATCGGGGTTGGCCGATGCCACGGTGCGCCAGGAACTCAAACGCCTCGTTCGGCTCGGCTTGATCGAGGCCCGCCGGGATGGCAACCGCGTCTATTACCGCGCCCAAAAACAGCACCCGCTTTCCCCCGAAATCCACAATCTCGTGCTCAAAACGACCGGGCTTGTCGAGGTGCTGCGCGACGCGCTGGCGCACGACGACATCCGTGTGGCCTTCGTGTTCGGCTCGTTGGCCAGCGGCGCGGAGCGTGCTCACAGCGACGTGGACCTGATGGTGATTGGCTCGATCGGGCTGCGGCAACTCACGAAACTCCTGTCGGGCGTCTCGGGGCGAATTGGCCGCGAAGTCAATCCCCACATCATGACCATCGGGGAGTTCAAGAAGCGCCAGAAAACCCACGACCATTTTCTAACGACGGTTCTCGCCGCGCCACGGCTGTTTGTAAAAGGCAACAAGCATGAGCTTGAAACAATGGGCGGATAACACCTGGCTGCGCCCGCACAAGACCAGCCCGCAGGAAATTGCCGACCCGCTGGCGATTGTCGAGCCCGCTCTTCACATCGCATCTGAACGCGTAAGTGCTTGATTTTTGGCTTGCTTTCACAACCAGCCCCGTTATCTTTCCCGCAAAGAAAGGGGTGGGGACCCTAATTTATGTATCTGAAGAGCATTCAGCTCATCGGCTTCAAGTCGTTTGCTGAAAAGACGACGCTTGATTTCTTGCCGGGCGTGACCGCCATCGTCGGTCCAAACGGCTGTGGCAAATCCAACATCTCCGACGCCATCCGCTGGGTGCTCGGCGAGCAATCCGCCAAGGTCTTGCGCGGCAGCGAGATGGCCGACGTGATCTTTAGCGGCACTGAGGGCCGCCGGGCCATCAACCTCGCCGAGGTCAATATGACCTTCGCGGACGTCGATCCCACGGCCCTGTCACTCCCCGGCGTCAACCTCGACTTCTCCGAAATCACCATCGCCCGCCGCGTCCACCGTGACGGCACCGGCGAGTATTTCATCAACAAGACGCCGTGCCGGCTCCGCGACATCCAGGGCTTGTTCCTGGACACTGGCATCGGCCGCTCCAGTTACTCGCTCATGGCGCAGGGCCAGATCGACCAGATCCTCAGCGCCCACCCCGAAGACCGCCGCACCATCTTCGAAGAAGCCGCGGGCATCAACAAGTACAAGCACCAGAAGAAGGAAGCCCTCCGCAAACTCGAGTACACCGAAGCCAACCTCGTCCGCATCACCGACATCATCAAGGAAGTCAAACGCCAGATCATTTCCCTCCAGCGTCAGGCCGGCAAGGCGCGCCGTTACAAGGAACTCTTCGACCAACTCAAGGCCCTCGACACGCGCCTCGCGCGCCACAAATACGATTGGCTCCGTTCCGAGGTCTCCCATTTCGAATCCCAAATCACCGGCTTTGTTCAACAGTCCGAAGCGTTTTCATCCCAAATCACCGAAAAGGAACAGCAAATCGCCGATCTTCGCCGCTCGCTCAGTGAAATCGAGCGCGCGATCCAAGAAGCCGTCAGCCGCGATCACGAACTCAAGGGCGAAACCGACCGCCATCAGCAGCGAATCACGACCAACACGGAGCGCATCGCCGAACTCGAGCAACTCATCGAGAACAATCACCGCGAAACCGCCGGGGCCGAGGAGAAGATTCGCGTCCAGGAGGAATTGCTCCAGGCGCTCAATGCCGAGTTCGACCAGATTGACGCCGTTTTCGCCGCCGAACAGGCCAAACTTCAGGCCCAGCACGATGCCGTGCGGCAACTGGACGCCGCGCTCTCGCAGAAAACTGTTGCGTCGAACGAGGCCAAGTCGGCCCTGATCGACTTGGAAAGCGCCATCGCCCACGGACGCAACGAACTCGCCGCGCTCGATCAGAAGAAGAAATACGATGTCATCCGGGCCGAGCGGCTCTCGACTGAGCGGCTTCATCTCGAGGATCAGCGCCGCGCCCTCGAACAGCGTCTCCAGACCTACAATGAAAGTTTGGCGGATCTCCGCAGCGGGGTGAACACCCTTCGCGCCGCCCTTGCCGCCAAACAGTCCGAGTTGCAGCAGGCTTCCTCCCTGCTGGCCGCCGCAACGGGACAACATCAGACCTCCGTGTCCGACGTGTCCAGCAAGCGGGCGCGGCTGGAGGTGCTGCAGCAGTTCTTTGCCGCACCCGATGGCCGTTCGACCTTGGGCCAGATTCTCGAAGTCGAATCGCAATATGGCGCCGCCATTGAAGCCGCGCTGAATCACGCGATCCATACGATTCTGGCGGACGACTTCAGCGCGGCGCGCCAGTTGCTCGCCAGCGGTCTGCAGAACCCGGCCGTCGCCGCACCGGAATCGCCACGCGCCCCGGGTGCGCAGTCGAGCGGCGAACTTCCGCACCGAGCCGCGGTCTGGGCTGGCGCGGTCGCCCGCGCCCGCGATCCGCGTTTTGAAACGCTCGTGCGCTCGCTCCTCGCGAACTGCGTGATTGCGAACGACCTCGATGCCGCGCTGGCGATTCGCGCGGCCAACCCACACCTCGCCGTTGCCACACTCGGTGGAGAACTGGTGGACGAACATGGGATTTTAAGCGCTGTTTCCAAAAGCCACATCGGCGAAATCAGCGCGCTCTCGCAGGAAGTCGCGCAACTCACGGCGCAAGCAACGGACCGGGAAGTCGCCAGGGTCGAGTGGGAACAGAAACGGACGGCGCTTGAAACCGGGCTTTCCGTTCTCCGCGCCGATCTGCACGCGAAGGAAGTCGCCCTCGCCACCAAAGAAGGCGAACTGAACGCGTTGGCCACCGAAGGCCGCGATCTCGAAAGCAAGGCTCACACCGTCGTGTTCGAGTTGCAGTCGATCGAGCAACAGGATGCCGAGGAGAAGCAGCGCCGCGAGACGATTCTGGCGGGCCTGCAGGAATCGGAAGCCCGCCAAACCGAATTGCAGCAACGCATGAGCACGGCGCAGCAGGCGGTCAATGAATTGCTCGCCCGCAAGGAGCAAATGACCCAGCAGCTTACCGAGTTGCGGGTCAGCGTCGGCGGCATCGAGCACAAGCGCCGGGCCATCGAGAGCCAGCGCGAACCGATCGCCGCCCGGGTGCGCGACTTGCGCGAGCGCATGCAGACTTGCGCTGGCGAAATCACCGGCTACACCGCGAAGACCGGACAATTCCACGCGGAGATTGCCGAGTCCGAACAAAAGATTTCTGAGCTCGCCATCACCCGCCAGCAATCGCAACAGCAGATTGGCGGACTGCAGCACCAGCGCGGCGAAGTCGCCACCGGCATTGAGCACGCCGAGGAGGAACTGCGCGCTGTCCGCAAACAGGCCAACGAAGCGCAGTCGCAAAAGTCTGGCTTGGAAGTCCAGCTCGCTCAAAAGCGGATGGAAACCCAGAATCTGAAGGACCGCGTGTGGCAGAAGTATCACATCAACATCGACGATGTCCGCGGTGACACGATCAACATCACCGTCGCCGATCAGGGTCCCGCGATCACCGAGCAGGTGCCGATGTCAGTGGACTGGGACGCCATCGAGGTGCAAGCCGCGGAGTTGCAATCGAAGCTCGACGCGATGGGCCCCGTCAACGTGGAAGCGATCAATGAGTACGATGAACTGGAACAGCGATACAAATTCCTCACGGAGCAGCATGAGGATCTGGTCAGGGCCAAGGACCAGCTTCTGCAGGTCATCGCCAAGATCAATTCCACCACGAAACAGTTGTTCCAGGAAACCTTCGAGAAGATCCGCGAAAATTTCCAGGTCATGTACGCCGAGTTGTTCGGGGGCGGCAAAGCGAACCTGATCCTGCTCGACGAAAGCGATCCGCTGGAGAGCGGCATCGAAATCGTCGCCAAGCCGCCCGGCAAACAACTCCAAAGCATCACGCTGCTCAGTGGCGGCGAACGCGCGCTCACGGCGACCGCTTTGCTGTTTTCCATCTACATGGTCAAACCGTCGCCGTTCTGCGTGCTGGATGAATTGGACGCCCCGCTGGACGAGTCGAACATCAACCGCTTCGTTCGCATCCTGCAACGGTTCATCACTCAATCGCAGTTCGTCATTATCACGCACAACAAACGCACCATCGGCATGGCCGACGCGCTGTACGGCATCACCATGGAAGAGCATGGCGTGTCGAAAGTCGTCAGCGTGAAGTTCAGCCCGCGCGAAGAAACCGAGCGCAAGCAACACGAGAAGGCCCGCGAAGCGCAGGAAGACCGCATCGACGGCGCCGCCGCCGTGGCTGCCGACCGGCGCCCGCACGAGGAAGAGTTGCACAACGACCTGCTGGTGGAAAAGGAACAGACCCTGACGCCGATTGCCGATGACGCGCCCGTGATCGCCGAAACCGAACCGGCCCTGGGCCAACCCGCTCCCGACGACATCAAAGCCGAAGTGCGGGCCGCCATCGCTGCCGCCACCGAGGCCTCCGAATCGGTGGAGAATACGGTTGACGAAGCGGCGGCGAACCCGTCCACCGAAGGCGACTCGCCTGTCGCGCCACAATCGTAGCCACGCGCTTTACTGGCGCACGGTCGTTATGCTACAACCCCGACGTGCCCGTCGAATTCGATCTGTTCGACTCCGCGTACAACGACGTGCTGGCGGCATCAGGTTACGTCGAGTTCCGTAACCGTCTCAATTCCTACAACTGTCAGAAATGTCCCCGAGGCAAGGCCCGCAACCACATCGTCATCGACCGCGGCAATCCCGACTCGAAACTTCTCGTTGTCAGCGAGCGTCCCGGCGACAATGAAGATGCCAGAGGGCAAGCGTTCGTCGGGCGCTCGGGCGAATTACTCGACAAGATCATGGCCAGCATCGGCCTCGACACCAACCGCGACTTGCTGATTGTCAACGTGGTGAAGTGCAGGGCTGAAATCGACCGCGCTCCCACGTCTCACGAAGTCGAAGCTTGTTTCCCTTATCTGCGGCGCCAAATCGAGTTGATGCGCCCGAAAGTGATCCTGCTGCTCGGTGCTGTCGCGCTAAAATATCTCATCAAAGACCGCGGCGACGAGTTCTCGATGGAAAAGGAGGCAGGAAAACTTTTCGTTGTCCCCGATTACCCGGACATCCATTTTATGGTGCTCTACCACCCTGCCTTCCTCCTTCGCGACCCCACCAAGAAGGCCGTGATGTGGGAACACATGAAGAAACTGCGCGCTTTTCTTAACGAACACGGTTGGATGCCTTCCAGATAAGGGTTGGCAAGCGGGTCGCTTACTCTACAATTGCCGGATTATGCTTGAAACGGCGATTGAGGCGGCGAGTGAAGCGGGGAAATTGTTGCGGCGAAATTTTGGCTCGACGCTGCAAGTCAACCTGGCAACGCACCACGACATCAAACTGGAGATCGACGAGCAGTCGCAGCAGGTCATCACGAAGGTCATTCTCGCGGACTTCCCCGACCACTGCATTCTCGGCGAAGAAGCGGTGACGGGGAATCCAAGCGCGGACGTGCGCTGGGTGGTCGATCCGTTGGATGGGACGGTGAATTATTTTTACGGCATCCCGCATTATGCGGTGTCCGTCGCGGCGCAGGAGCGCAAGGGCGGCGATCAATGGGAGACGGTCGCGGGCGTGGTGTTGGCGCCGGAGATCGACGAGTTGTTCGCCACCGAGAAAGGCCAGCCGGCGACACTGCAGGGGAAGCCGATTCACGTCAGCCACCGCGTGGAACTGTCGGAAGCGATTGTGGCGATCGGTTTCTTCAAGAGCGTGGAGTCGATCAATCGCAGCCTGCAAAACCTCGGCCAGATTATTCACCAAGTGCGCAAGGTGCGGTTGATGGGCGCGGCGGCATTGGACTTGGCATATGTCGCGTGCGGCCGCTATGATGCGTACATCGAGTACGGCATCAAGCTTTGGGACATCGCCGCCGGCCAACTCATCCTCGAACACGCGGGGGGTCGCGTGGAAAGCCGGCCCACTTCAGACCCGCAGGCGTTCGACGTGCGGATGTGGAATGGAAAGATACCGTTGGATGGGTTGCGCTGACTGCCGTGGCAGTTGCAGCCGCAAACGATCAGCCGCTGACGAGCGCCGGCTCGCGTGAGGCGAAGCCCCGTCCCGCAATCGGCGGCGGCGGCACGGTATGCGACCCGCTTTCGTTACCCGATCCGTGAGGTTGTTCGGCGATCTGGAGCAACTCGTCTTCCGTCCATGGCGCGCCTTGGGGCGAACGACAGTGCGGAATCGAACCCATACGCTTCACAAGCTCATCCTTGGCGGAGGCCTTCTGGTATGCCTCGGCAGGCTCGATGATGTCCCTGGCGAGCAACTCCAACAGCGAATCGTTCAGCGAACACATGCCTTCCTTGCGGCCCATTTGAATGAAATTGGGGATCTGCTGGAGTTTGCCTTCGCGAATGTTCGCGCTCAGGGCGTAGCTGCCCATCAGAATCTCCAGGGCCGCGACCCGACCGCCTCCCTTCCTCTTGCACAATGCCTGCGAGACGACTCCCTTCAAGCTGTCCGCAAGGCTGGAGCGGACCTGCGACTGCTCATCCGCGGGGAACATGTTGATCAATCGATCGACGGTCGTGTGCGCGCTGTTCGTGTGCAGCGTGCCGAAAACCAAATGGCCCGTCTCCGCCGTCTCCAGGGTGATGCGCACCGTTTCCAGATCGCGCATCTCGCCGACAAGAACGATGTCGGGGTCTTCACGCAACACCGCCCGCAGCGCGCGGGTGAAGCTCTCGGTGTGCGAGTAGATTTCACGCTGGTTGATAAGACATCTCTTGTTCTGGTGGACAAACTCGATGGGGTCTTCGATGGTAATGACGTGGTTCTCGCGGTGTTGGTTGACGAAATCGATGATCGCCGCGAGTGTGGTGGATTTGCCGCTGCCAGTCGGGCCCGTGACGAGCACAATGCCCTTTTGCAGAAAACAAAGTTTCTTGATCGAGTCGGGCAGACCCAGTTCCTTGAACCCGAGAATTTTCGACGGAATGAGACGGAACACGGCCCCAATGCCATGACTGTCCGAAAAGACGTTGCAGCGGAAACGGCCCACCCCGCTCAGTTCGTATGCAAAATCCGAATCGTTACACTGTTCCCACTCGACGCGGTTGCGTTCGGGCATGATCTCATAAATGAGCGGCTTGACGGCGTCAGCCGTGAGAATCTCCTTGCCGACAGCGGTGATCGTCCCCGAAATACGAAACGTGGGGCAATTCCCGCTGGAAAGGTGAAAATCCGAAGCCCCTTGGGCCACCATTGCATGGAAATACTGGTCTAGTGCAGGCATGAATCGGTTTGGAGCAGGCCCAATGCCACGAATTGCCAGTCCCTACGGATAGCCGGGGAATCGTCAGATTGACTGGAACCTTGCACCAGACAGCTTGTCATACCATGGTAGATGATGTTACTATTTGCCGCAATCAGGAGCAGGGTCGATGTATAAAGAATTCTACGGACTGCGCGAGTATCCTTTCAACATGACGCCCGACCCGCAGTTCCTTTTTTTAAGCCGTCATCACCGCGTCGCGCTCGACGTGCTGCTGTACGGCATTCGCGAGCGAAAGGGGTTCATCGCCATCACGGGCGAAGTCGGGGCGGGCAAGACAACGCTCTGTCGCGCACTGCTCAATTCACTCGATGCGAATACGAAGACCGCATTGATTCTCAATCCGTCCATGTCCGACTCACAGATTTTGCGCGCGATCACCGAAGAGTTCCGCCTGCAGCCCGCGAAGACCACGAAGAAGGATTTGTACGACACGATCAACGCGTTCCTGTTGCGTGAGTTGGCGGCCAACCACAACGTCGCGCTGATCGTCGACGAGGCGCAGAACCTCAAACCGAGCGTGCTGGAGCAAATTCGGTTGCTCTCCAACCTCGAAACCGAGAAGGAAAAGCTGCTGCAGATCGTCCTCGTCGGCCAACCCGAACTGGCGGAGATCCTCGACCGCGAGAGTTTGCGCCAGCTGAAGCAACGCATCTCGCTGCGGTACCACGTCGCATCGCTCGCGCCTGAAGAAGTCGGCGAGTACATCGCGCACCGCCTGGGCGTGGCCGGTGGTGACGGCCGGATCCGGTGGGCGCCGGAGGCGCTGACGTTCATCTATTCCTACTCGCGCGGCATTCCCCGCCTGATCAACGTGCTGTGCGACAAGGCGTTGCTGGCGGGTTATATCGCCGAGACGTTCACCATCGATGCCACGAACATCCGACGCGCCATCGAAGACACCGAGTGCCGACTGTGGTCGCGGGTGGGACAAGCGGTGGAGGTCGCCGCCGAATGAGCCTGGTCCACGAGGCGCTTCGGAAAGCGGAGCGCGAAAAGCAACGCAAGACCGGCGGCGTGCCGAGCGCGCCCCCTTCACCCCATCAAGCCGCCACGCCGCAACCAGCCCATCCGCCCGTAGCTCATGCACCCGCGCTGACGATGCCGGCCGCGCCCGTTCCGCGGCATATGGACGCGCGCCCGGCCGCTCCAGCCCTTGAGAAGCCGCTGGAAACAAACCATTTTCTTCTGCCCGCGCTGATTGGCTGCGTTGCCATCGTGGCCATCATCGCGATCGTGTTTCTGGTAAGCAACGCCTCTTCGGTGCTACGACAGTCCAAGGAAAGCGCCCCTGTTGCCGCCGCAGCCGCCGCTCCTACTCCCGTGGCAACGTCCGCCGTGCCTGCCGAGCCACAACCGACTGCGCCGCCGCGCAGTGACTCCGCAACGCCACCGAATGTCCCGCCGCCGACGGCACCCGCCATCGACGAATCGAAATACAAGCTGAGCGGCATCATGAAGGATCCCGACGGCAAGAACGTCGCCGTGCTCAACAGCCGCGTTGTTTATGAGGGGTATTTCATCGACGGCGCGACCGTGGAGAAAATCGGATCCGACCGCGTGACGCTCGACGTAAACGGCCAAAAAGTGGTGCGGCGGTTGTTCTGACGCCGGACGGGTGAGCTCAATCCAGGTTTTCCGCAAGCGATCCCGGAGATATTCAGGCTTGGCCTCTTCCATACTTCGCGGCCATCGTCACCCTTTTCGCCCTTGCGCATTGCGCACCGCGCGTTGGACTTCGCGGTCGGCGGTCTTGCGTTTGAGCGCCTCGCGTTTGTCGTATTGCGCCTTGCCTTTGCCGAGGCCGAGCAGGACTTTGGCAAAACTCTTGGTGAAATAAATCTTCAACGGGAGCAGCGCCATGCCCTTGGCGTTGAGTTGGCCGTCGAGCCGGTCAATTTCCTTCTTGTGAAGGAGAAGGCGGCGCGGGCGGAGCGGATCGACGTTGTAGCGGTTGCCGAATTCGTACGGGTTGATGTGGGCATTGTAGAGCCAGCATTGCCCGCGCTCGATGCGCGCGAACGCCTCGTCAATGGACGCCCGGGCGTTGCGGAGGGATTTGACCTCCGTGCCCTTCAATTCGATGCCCGCTTCGTACGTCTCCGTAATGAGATAGTCGCGGCGGGCTTTGTGGTTGTGAATTGTCGAGACCATCGGCGGCCAGTATATTGGCCGCGCGCATCCAATCCCAACTTAAAAACGCGCTACTCGGTGCTGCCGGTGGGCGCCTGGGGTTCTGCTGTGGCGCCGTCGGTGAATTCGTAGCTGAGCTTGCCCTCGCTGATTTCCTTCAGGGCAATTTCAGCGAAGTCCATCCTCGCATCGGTCTGGGTGAGGGGACGATGTCCCTGCGCGAGTTGGCGGGCGCGCCTCGAAACCATGTTGATGAGCAACTCGGGGCTTGGAATGCGCTGCTGTGCAGTTTCGAGGTATTTACTCTTCATGCGTAAGGGGACAATAACTGTAGGGGAAACTAGTTCCATCGACAAGCCTTATTTTCCTTTGGTGAAAACGCGGGAGCGGTCACACGGACCGCTCCCACGCCTCGGATTGTTTACCAACTGGGGCCGACTTAGTAGTCCATCCCGCCCATGCCGCCGCCCGGAGGGCCGCCGGCAGGCGATTTGTCCTTCTCCGGCACTTCGGTGACGCAACACTCGGTGGTCAGCAACAGACCGGCAATACTCGACGCGTTCTGGAGCGCCGAGCGCGTGACCTTGGTCGGGTCGATGATGCCGGCCTTGCCCATGTCGACGTACTCGAGCTTCTCCACGTCGAAACCTTCCCAGCCTTTGCGGGACTTGAGTTCCTGGACAACCAGCGAGCCTTCCCAGCCGGCGTTGTCCGCCAACTGGCGTACCGGCTCTTCGAGCGCCCGCTTGACGATCTCGATGCCGATGGCCTCGTCGCCTTTTAGTCTGAGATCATCGAGTGCCGGAATCGCGCGGATCAATGCCGTCCCACCGCCGGGAACAATGCCTTCCTCGACGGCGGCGCGGGTCGCGTGCAACGCGTCCTCGACCCGTGCCTTCTTTTCCTTCATTTCGGTCTCGGTCGCCGCGCCGACGTACACCACGGCCACGCCGCCCGCCAGCTTCGCCAACCGCTCCTGCAACTTCTCGCGGTCGTAATCGCTGGTGGTTTCCTCGATGGCCCTGCGGATCTGGTTGATGCGGCCTTGCACGTCGTTGTGCTTGCCGCCGCCTTCAACGATCGTGGTGTTTTCTTTGTCGATAACAATCTTCTTGGCGCGGCCCAGGTCATCCAACTCGACTTTCTCGAGCTTGATGCCAAGGTCTTCGCTCAGGAACTTGCCGCCCGTGAGGATGGCAATGTCTTCCATCATCGCCTTGCGGCGATCACCGAAGCCGGGGGCCTTGACCGCCGCGACCTGGATCGTGCCGCGCAGCTTGTTGACGACAAGCGTCGCCAACGCTTCGCCTTCGACTTCCTCCGCGATGATCAACAGCGGCTTGCCGAGCTTCGCCGTCTTCTCAAGCAACGGCAGCATGTCCTTGAGGCTGCTGATCTTCTTCTCGTTGATGAGGATGTAGGCGTCTTCGAGCACGACTTCCATCGTCTCGGCATTCGTGACGAAGTAGGGAGAGAGATAGCCTTTGTCGAACTGCATGCCTTCGACGACCTCGAGCGTGGTCTCGATGCTCTTCGCTTCCTCGACCGTGATCGTGCCGTCCTTGCCGACTTTGTCCATTGCGTCGGCAATGATGTTGCCGATGGTCTTGTCGCCGTTGGCGGAAATCGTCGCGACCTGCTGGATTTCGCTGCGGTCCTTGACCTTCTTGCTCAACTTGACAAGTTGCTCGACAACCGTCTCGACGGCCTTGCCGATGCCGCGTTGCAGCGCCATCGGGTTGGCGCCCGCGGTCACGTTGCGCAAGCCTTCGCGGTAAATGGACTCCGCCAATACGGTTGCGGTGGTCGTGCCGTCGCCGGCGATGTCACTGGTCTTGGTGGCGACTTCGCGCACCATTTGCGCGCCCATGTTCTCGTACGGGTCTTCCAGCTCGATTTCCTTCGCCACCGTCACGCCGTCCTTGGTGATGGTCGGCGATCCAAATTTCTTGTCGAGTACCACATTGCGGCCCTTCGGTCCAAGCGTGACCTTGACGGCCCGACTCAGTTTCTCGATGCCGCGCAACAACGCCTTGCGCGCGTCCTCATCAAACATCAATTGTTTTGCTGCCATGGTGAATCACTCCTTATTATTTATTCGCGTTATTCAAGAATCCCGAGGATGTCTTCCTCGCGCATGATCAGGTAGTCCTTGCCGTCAATCTTGATCTCCGTGCCGCCATACTTGCTGATCAGCACGCGATCCCCTTTCTTAACCGTGAACGGGATGAGCTTGCCGTCGTCGTCACGCTTGCCGGTGCCCAGAGCGACGACTTTGCCCTCCTGTGGCTTCTCTTTGGCGGTATCGGGAATGATGATCCCGCCCTTCTTCACTTCGCTTTCTTCGACCGGTTGCACCAACACCCGATCGCCCAACGGTTTTACGTTCATTGTTCTCCTGACTCCTTCTGTTGTTTTTGTTTGCAAAGGCTGCCGCGAACACTTCCCCGAAAGCTTTCGAGGTGAATTCCGCGGCCGCAACGCCACGCGGTCAGCTTCTGCAGCCCCGAATGCTGTCGGGGCGAAGTTGCTCACGTCTTCTTCTTATCGTCGTCCACCATCTCAAAATCGGCGTCCACCACGTCGCCTTCCTTGCCGTCGGGCTTTTTCCCGCCCGACCCCGCGTCCGCAGCGGCTTCTGGCTGAGGTTCAGCGGGCCCACCGGGCGCGGCACCCGCGCCGGATTTCTCGCGCGCTTTCGCGTAGATGTCCGACGATACTGCGTGCCACACCTCGGTTAGTTTCTCCTCGGCGCTCTTCATATCGTCGTAGCTCTCGCGCTTGAGCGCGTCCTTGACCTTCTCGATGGCGTCTTCAAGTTTCTTGCGCTGGTCGCCGCTGAGAATGTCCTTGTGTTCCTTCATCAGCTTCTCGGTCTCGTACACGCGCGCGTCGCAACGGTTCTTCAATTCCACCTGCTCGCGCAGTTTCTTGTCCTCCTCGGCGTGGGCCTCGGCTTCCTTGCGCATCTTTTCGACCTCGTCCTTCGAGAGGCCGCTCGATGCGGTGATGGTGATCTTCTGCGATTTGCCCGTGCCCAGGTCTTTCGCGCTGACGTGCAGGATGCCGTTGGCGTCGATGTCGAATCCCACTTCAATCTGCGGCACACCGCGCGGCGCCGGCGGAATATCGGTCAGATGGAATCGGCCAATCGTCTTGTTGTCACGCGCCATCGATCGCTCGCCCTGCAGCACGTGAACTTCCACGCTCGTCTGGCTGTCGGAAGCGGTCGAGAAAATTTCGCTCTTGCGGGTCGGGATCGTTGTATTGCGGGGAATCAACGTCGTGAACACGTTGCCCATCGTCTCGATGCCCAGCGACAACGGCGTCACGTCGAGCAGCACGATGTCCTGCTTGACCTGGCCCGTGAGCACGCCACCCTGGATGCCCGCGCCAATCGCGACAACCTCGTCGGGGTTGACGCCTTGATGCGGCGCTTTGCCAATGAGTTTGCCCGCGGTCTCGACGACCTTCGGCATGCGCGTCATGCCGCCGACCAGCACCAGTTCGTCCACTTTCGATATGTCGAGCTGGCCATCGCGCAAGCACGCCTGCACGGGACCGATGGTGCGCTCGATCAGTTCATCGCAAAGCTGTTCGAGTTTCGCCCGCGTCAGTTTCTTGACGATATGTTTCGGTCCGCTGGCGTCGGCGGTAATGAACGGCAAATTGATTTCGTATTCCATCGCGCTGGAGAGCGCAATCTTGGCTTTTTCGGATTCTTCCTTGATGCGTTGGAGCGCGTCCGGCTGCTTCTTCAGATCAATGCCGGTCTCCTTCTTGAAATCATCGATGATCCAATTCATCACGCGCTCATCGAAGTCGTCGCCCCCGAGGTGTGTGTCGCCGTTGGTGGCGAGCACTTCAAATACGCCGTCGCCAATGTTCAGGAGCGAAATGTCGAACGTGCCGCCACCGAGGTCGTAAACCGCGATGTGTTCCTCTTTCTTCTTGTCGAGGCCATACGCCAGCGAAGCGGCGGTCGGCTCGTTGATGATGCGGAGAACTTCGAGACCGGCAATCTTGCCGGCGTCTTTCGTGGCCTGGCGCTGGGCATCGTTAAAATAGGCGGGAACCGTGATCACCGCCTGCACAATCTTCTCGCCAAGATATGTTTCGGCATCGGCCTTCATCTTCGCCAGAATCATCGCGGAGATTTCCGGCGGCGTGAATGTCTTCTCTTCATCGCCGGCCAACAGTTTCACCGCCGCATCGCCATTGGAAGCGCGGACCACTTCGTAGGGCACGCGCTTGCGCTCCAGTTCGACTTCCTCGTACTTGCGGCCCATGAAACGCTTGATGGAGTAAACTGTATTCTTCGGATTGACGACGCCTTGGCGCTTCGCCGCCTGGCCCACGAGCCGTTCACCTGATTTCGTAAACGCAACAATGGACGGGGTTGTGCGACCGCCTTCGGCGTTCGGAATAACGACAGGCTCCCCGCCCTCCATGACCGCCATGCAGGAGTTTGTCGTCCCTAAATCGATTCCCAAAACTTTTGGCATTTTTTCTTAGTGCTCCTCTCTGAGCCTTAAAACCCGATGTCAACTTAGCACCGCTGATGCCACTAAATCTCGATGGCGCACAAGTGGTTGGCGTGTGGCGTGTTACACCAATCAATGCTCCACGACAAACTGAGCCATGTCACAGTGGCCGTGTGTCATCACGCTCTCCAAGTGTGTCACGAGCGCCATCGTGTCACAACTTGCCCGCCCCGGTCGGAACATTCTTAAACCGTCTTGAATCCCAGCGCCGCAAACGTTGCCCGCAGGGTCACGCTCGCGCCACGCAACACAAGCTCCGTGTTGAAGAATTCACGACGGACCGGGTACTCGGCGCGCAGTTCGTCGAACATACGCACACTTCTTCGCAGCGCGGCGTCATCCTTGGTAATGTCGTAAACGCGCCGCACCACACGGTGCAGCACCTCCTCGTCGTCTTCGCCGCTGCTGGCGGTGATTTCGATGCGCGGGACCGTCGTTGGGGGCAGGGTTGGCTCCCAACTCGGCGTGATTCCAAAGAACTTGCACACGGCCTGATAGATCATCCGTGTGCCGTTGACTTTGCCGTCAAAGCTGTAGCCTGCGATGTGGGGAGTGCCGAGATCCACCACGTCAAGTAACTCGGGCAGGATGTTCGGCTCGTTTTCCCATACGTCGAGCACGACGCCGCCCAACCGCTCGCCATCGACGGCCTTGAGCAACGCCTTGTTGTCGACGATGGCGCCGCGGGCCGTATTGATAACCACCGGCCTGCGCTGTTCCAACAGGGCGAGCTTGTCCTTGTCGAACAGATGAAATGTCGCATCCGGACCCGCACGCGTCAGGGGCACGTGCAGCGTGATGATGTCGGCCTCGGCAAGGGCGCGTTCCCACGATACGAAGTGCGGCAGTTTCTCCGCGCGCTGACGCGGGGGATCGTTCTGCAACACACGCAGGCCGAGCGCCTCGACGTAGCGCACGACGCGCGAACCGACGTTACCGACACCGACCACCCCGATCGTTTTGTCGCGCAGCCGGAATTTCTGCCGACGCGCGATCTCCAGTATCGCCGCGACGGTGTACTCCGCCACCGAATTCGCATTGCTGCCCTGCGCGCTGGCAAAACCGATTCCCCTTCGCAACAGATGTTGTTGATCAACGTGGTCGATGCCGATGGTGGCGGTGGCGACAAACTTCACCTGACTGCCGTCCAGCAGCGCGGCGTTGACCGGCGTGACTGACCGCACCAGCAACACATCCGCATCGCGCGCCGCGCCCGCGGTGATCTCACGCCCGGGCACCAGTCGCACCTCGCCCAGCGGGCCAAACGCCTCCTGCACAAACGGGATATTTGGGTCGGCGACGATTCTCATGTATGGTGGGCGGTAGTCTACCAGCAATTTTGGCGTTTGACGATGGTGGGGGTCGCGGGTATTCTCACAACTCCTTATTACGGGAGAAACGGTCCTATGTTCATTGCTCATGGCGAACGGGTGCGGAAATACATGCCTTGGATTCTGGCGGGTGTGCTCTTACTGATGCTGCCGGGTTTTCTGGTAATGTTCGGCCCCTCGGGGAGCGTGAAACAGCAGCGCTCGCAGTTACCGATGCTCGGCGGCAAGCCGGTCGACTTTGCCGAGTTTCAAGCCGCTCGCGACGCGGTGATGACTGACATCGTCCTGGGCAGCGGCCACCGTCCCCCCGGTACGCTTCAAGTCGAGGATGAAATTAACATCCGAGCCATCCAGCGTCTCATTCTCCTGCGGAAAGCCAGGGAGTTGGGCCTGCGGGCCAGCGACGAAGAGGTGGTCCGGGAAATTCGCGCGCAGCCCCCTCTTCTTAACGAGCAGAAGCAATTCGATCCCGACCGCTATCAGCGCTACGTGATTTACCTCAACAATCTCGGCGTCAGCGAAGCGCAGTTCGAGGAAACCATGCGCGGAGAGATATTGTTGTCACAACTGCAAGCGCTGATCGCCACGGCGGCAAAGGTCACACCGACCGCGCTGCAGCTCGCCTATGTGCCTCTGCGCGAACAGGCGATCATCGACTACGTCGAATTCAACGCCGCCGACCGCAAGGAGCCCCTCGACGTCAAGGACGACGAGGCCAAGGCATTCTATGAACAGAATCGCGAGAAGTTCCGCAAGCCCGCGTTGGTCAAAGTCCGGTATGTGTATTTCACGGTTCCCGACGCCAGAAAATCCGTGACGCTCGCAGACGACGAGATCGCCGAGTATTACGACCGGAACAAGGACGAATACCTCGATGCGGAGAAGAAACCCAAGCCGTTGGCGGACGTGAAAGATGAAGTGAAGAAAGACCTGCTGGATCTGCGCGCCGACCGGCTCGCCGGCGACCGGGCGACCGGGCTCTCTGTGAAACTTGTGCATGAACCCGGCACGGCCCGCCCCGATTTCGCGAAGGTCGCCACCGAGTCAGGTCTCACGCCCAAGGAGACAGAGTTTTTTGATTTGCGCAGCGCGGTCAGCGGCGTCGATGCCGGCCAACAATTCAACCTGGCTGCGTTCTCGCTGAGCCCGGAAGTGCCCTTCAGCGATCCCGTGCATGGTACGAATGGTTATTACGTGCTGGAATACGTCGCCAGCAAGCCGAGCGAAATCCCGACCCTCGAGGAAGTCAAGGATCAGGTCGTTGACCGCATGAAGCGGCAGTTGGCCTTCAACGCGACGGTCAAGCAGGGCCAGGAACTCGACACCAAGGTCAAGGCCGCCCTCGCCGCCGGCAAGAGTTTCACGGACGCCTGCGCCGCCCTCGGTCTCAAGGTGAAGACGACCGAGCCGTTCGCCCACGATGAGGAGACGGCCAGTTTGCCGTTCGAAAGCCAGGTCAAAGAGCGTGTCAAAGAAATGGTGATTGGGATGGCCACGAACTCCATCAGCGATCTCGTTGTGACGACGCAGGGGGGGCTCTTCTTCCACCTCAAACAACGCCTGCCGCCAAAGTCCGAAGACTCCGAGAAGGAGAAGAAGCAACTGGAAGCGGCGCTGCTTGCGCGGAATCGCGAGGCGCTTTTCCAAGACTGGGCAAATTCCGTCATTCTTGCGGAACGAGTCGAGTACAAACCCAAGGCCCCGCCAGTCCAAACGCCACCAGCCGAAGAAACGGAGCCTGCCGCGCAGCCCGTTCCGCCAAGCTAGGCGATCCAGGCGTGGCGGTCACCGACTGCCGCGACACGACTTCACAAACTCTCTGAATAGCCCCAGAAATTGCGGAAACTTTTTCACCAGCCGTTCGGGGTGGAATTGTACTGCGCAGCAGAATCGCGCACCCGGTCTCTCCATCGCCTCGATGATCCCGTCGGGCGCGCGCGCGACGACTTCAAGACCGCGCGCGACGCGATCCACCGCTTGGTGGTGGCTGGTATTCACGCGGTCGAAACCATCCATCGCCCTCTTCAGTTTCCCATTCTTCGTCCACTCGATCTTATGGGCGAAGGCGTCGGGCTTTGGATGGCGGTGACCGTCCAAGTGCGGAATAAGCGTGCCGCCGAGCGCGACATTCATCACCTGGATTCCGCGACAGATTCCGAACACGGGTTGGTCGCGTTCGGCCAGTTGGCGCGATACGTAGATTTCCATCTCGTCGCGTACTTCATCCGCACCGTCGATCCTCTTTTTCAGCGTGGCGGACATATGTGGCGCGTAAAACTTCGCGCAGACATCGCCGCCGCCCGGCAGCAACCAGCCGGCGCAGGTGTCGAGGTAGTGATCGAGCACCTGCCGATCGCGGGTGAGTGGGACAATAAGCGGCATGCCGCCGGCCAACTCGATGGCCTCCGAGTACGACACCCCGCAAAACGATCCGCGCCCATCAATCCGCGTCGGCAGCGTGATTGCTTCGGGCGTAATGGCGATGATGGGGTTCATATCGCTGGATGCCGATTGCGCCAGAGATACACGAGCGCGGTGCCAATGATCAATCCGATTGCATACCCGTACGGCAGGCCGACCGCCATCAGGCCGACCACCATGGCGATGAGCAGGTCAGCTTTCGAGCTGGCGATGTCCCGGACCAGCAGCAGCATCGCTAGGCCCTCAAACGCCAGCATCACACCAAGGATTGGCTTTGGGAAAACCTGGATCATCTGTGCGAAACAGCCGCTGAAAAACAGGCCCAGCACCAAGTAGAGGCATCCATAGATAATAACCGAGCCGCCTGTGCGCGCTCCGAACGTATAGTGCCCCGCCATCCCGCCCGAACCATGACAGGTCGGGATGCCGCCAAACCATGGATTGATCAGATTCATAATCGAATACGTGGAACTGATCGCGCGAATCGTCAAGGGCCGCTCGGGGAAAAAATCCTCCGCCACCTGTCGGGTCGCCAGAATCGAGTTTCCCAGCGACAGCGGAATCTGCGGCACGGCCAACACGACCAGGCCGGTCAGTAAATCCTGTCGGGTGAGCACCTGCAGCCGCGGCAGATGAAGACTTGCACCGTGCCACACCGCGCTGAAGTCGATCTTGAAAATAAACGCGTAGACGATGCCGAGCGCGATCACAAACAACGCCGCTGGAAACCGCCGGTTGCCCATCAACGCAATCGTGATCACAAAGCCGACCGCCGCCAGCACGTAACCGGCCGCGCCGTCCGCCTGCACGTAATCCTTCAGCGCCAGCGACGCGAGTTGCAGTCCAAGGCCGAATTGAATCCCGCGGACCACGGTTTTCGGCACGACACGCGCCAGCCATTCGATCAAGCCCGTCACGGTGAGCACCAGCATGATCACCCCAATCACCAGTCCGCCGCCGAAGAGCACACTGCCGCTCAGTTTCTGCGCGATCACCAGCGCCGCCATGGCCTTTAATGGTTGCACGGGCATCGGAATGCCATATCGCAATCCCGTGAATACCTGCATCACCCCGAACATGATCAACGCGCTCGCGCTGTCGAGTCCCGCCGCCAGAATCATCCCGACAATCAGCGGCAAATCGGTCCCGATATCGCCGAACGCGCCGGCCAGTTCATTGCGGTCGAAACGAATCCAGCCTTGGCGCATCCGCGGAGTATAGCGGCAGCCGTCACACTTTCAAATCATCAACACGCCTGCGCCGTGGATTTCGCTCCGCTTCAATGCCAGCAGCGCGCGGTTGGCGTCGGCGAGCGGGAACGTCTGCACTTCCGCGCGGATGGGGATTTGTCCGGCCAGTTGCATCAACTGCCGCGCATCGTCCCGCGTCGCGTTGGCGACCGAACGCACGACGCGTTCGTGGTAGAGCCGCTCGTATTTCATTTCGGGAATCGGCGTCATATAAATGCCTGCCAGCGCCAGCGTGCCGCCTTTGTGCAGCGCGCGGAGCGCTTCGGGCACGAGCGATCCCGCCGGCGCGAAGATCACGGCGGCATGTAACGCGCCGCTCGGAACGTCCTCGGCGCGGCCCACCCACGTCGCGCCCAACTCTTTGGCGAAGCGTTGATGTTCCGCGCCGCGCGTCGCCACAAATACTTCGCAACCCCAGCGCATGGCAATCTGGATCGCGATGTGCGCCGAGGCTCCAAACCCATACAGGCCGAGGGTCTGCTGCGGTCGCACGTTGCTCAGGCGCAACGCACGGTAGCCGATGATCCCAGCGCACAGCAGCGGGGCCGCATGCGCATCGTCGAAGCGGTCGGGAACCGGCACAGCGAACGCGGCTGGTGCGACAGCGTATTCTGCGTACCCGCCGTTGACGTGAAAACCAGTAAACTGCCCGCGCTCACAGAGATTTTCTCGGCCGCTGCGGCAAAACTCGCATTCGCGGCACGTGTGTCGCAACCACGGCATGCCCACACGGTCGCCGACATGGAACAGGCCGGCGTTCCTGCCGATCTTTTCAACCACACCTACAATCTGGTGACCCGGCACGACCGGCAGCCTGCCGGAAATCTCACCCTCGACCGTGTGCAAGTCGGTGTGGCAAAGCCCGCACGCGTGAACGCGCAGCAACACTTCATCATCGCCGGGTGTTGGCGCGGGAAGATCCGTTTGTTCGAGCGGAGATTGCTCCGCCGGGCCTGGATGAGAAAGAAGCATTGCTTTCATGCCAAGATATCACCCGAACCAGCCAGATTTGCCTCTTCGTCACGCACCCCGAACCAGCAGCACCGGCACGTTCGCCTTGTGCATGACGTGCGAGGTGGTCGAGCCGACGACGAGTTCGCGGATGCGCGTGTGGCCGTATGCGCCCATGACGATGAGGTCGGCGCCGACCGTTTCCCTGATTTGAAGGATTTCCGCTTCCGGATTGCCGTGCGAAAGCTCCAAGCGCGCCTCGACCCCGCCCTCGAGCGCCTGCTGTTTGGCCTTGTGCAGGATCTCCGATGCTGCGTCTTCGCCGCCGAGCGCCGCGACGGTCGTGATTGTCACTTTCGACCCGAGTACGGGGGCGAGCGCGATTCCCGCGCGCAGGGCTTTACTCGATTCGGCGCTACCGTCGCAGGCAATGAGCATGTGTTGGATTTGATGAAACTTCTCCGGGGCGACCAGGCACGGTTTGACGGAAGCGCGCACCATGCGCTCGACGGTTGAGCCGAGTATGCCACCCGTCCAGGCCGCGTGTTCGCCGTGTTGACCGAGCACCACCATGTCGGCGCGGCTCTCGTTATCGAGCATGACTTGCATGAGTCTACCGGTTTCGTGAACTGTCTCGCAGGTGACGCCAGCATCGTGGCAGCGTTTCTTGACGGCGGCGAGGATGGTGGCAGCCTTCTCGCTTTGGATGCGCTCGAGTTGCGGCAAGAGCGCTGAATACGCTTGGGCGCCGACCGCACTCGACAGATCGGTCATCCAGGGCCCTTCGAGCAAACGGATGTCCGTGATGTACAGGGCGCACAGGTGTGCGCCGAGTCTTTTCGCAAACCAGACCGCGTAATCGCCGGCCACGTCAGCGGCGGGCGAACCGTCCGTACAGAAGAGGATGTTTTGATACATCGTTCACTCCTTTCGGAGCCCACTTCACCATAGTACTTATACGCCAACGCTGTAGGGACGCCAACGCACAGCGTTGACAAGGGGCTCCTTTGCCTGTAATGCTTTGTAGTTCCGGGCGCTTAGCTCAGTTGGCTAGAGCACCTCGTTTACACCGAGGGGGTCAAAGGTTCAAGTCCTTTAGCGCCCATTCCCTGCTGGCGCAGGGGAATTCGAAGCTCGAAGGGTGTGTGCTGAGACTGGATTGTTTTGGATTTCGGGTTTCTGATCTTCGGATTTCCGCTGCAAGCGGCTGGGGGTGTAGCTCAACTGGTTCAGAGCGCTGCCCTGTCACGGCAGAGGTTGCGGGTTCGAGCCCCGTCACTCCCGCCAATTGCCATTTGTGACTCCTCACGACAATTCGTGTCAAATCGTGCCAAAGTTACTGGCCCCCAGTGGGTTTCCCCGCAACTTCCACTCTGTTTGCCGTGACAGGCTGCGACACGCCGTGACCCATTGCGACCATTTCTTGTGGGCCCAGTTGTGGGCCTGAATTCTATCCATTGAAACTGGGTAATATCTTGATGGCTTCGCCGGTGGGCAACCGAGACGCGTCGGTGTAGGTCTCCATCGTCAGTCTGATGTCGCTATGCCTCATCAGCTCCATCACGACCCGCGGCGAGACACCATTCCGCTGCAGGTTCGTGTCGAAGGTCTTCCGCAGAGCGTGGAAATCAGCGAAGCGCCCTTGGGAGTCCACGTACGCGATGCCAGCCTTCTTCAGGTCGCGACGGAAGCGCTCGATCCGTGGCACCCGCGTGAAGACCGGCGCTTCGTCGCCGGCTCCGTTCCGCAACTCCCGCAATGCTGACACGAGGTCCACATGCAGCGGGATGCTGGCGTCCTTGCCATCCTTCGCAATCGACTTTCGGACGTTGACGACTGGCACCGTGGCATCGAGCTTCAAGTCGCTCCAGAGCAATCCTGCCAACTCCGACCGCCGCAAGCCGGTACAAACCGCCATGAGGTAAACGGGACGGTACACCCCGGCGACGGCGAGCAATCGCTCCATCTCGTCATCGGTGAATGCCCGTCGGATGCGGGTCTCGACACCGCTGGTGTCCACGAGCTCCACGGTCTCCAAGGCGTTGTCAGAAATGCGTCTCTTATGCTTCATCCAATTGAGCAAGGATGCAATCGCACCGAGGTAGTCATTGAGAGTCTTGGCCGCGAGTGTCTGCCGTCCCCGCCAAGTGACGAACGAATCCGTGCTCACGTCTCCCGCCCGCTTCCATTCGCAATCCTGGATGAGCCGCTTCACTCGAAACTCGACGTTCGCGACGTGCTTGTCCGAACGTTTCATCGTGTGGAGGTCAGCCACAAAGTCATCAAGGTGTTCGGTGAGATTCCGCAGCGCGGCAGCTCTCAGCGATTTTGGCTGGATGAGGCCGGCATCTTCCAATTGCGTCTCGCTGACGAGATCCCGCAAGCGCTGGTCCGCAACCCGCTTGTCGCTCGTGCGTAGTGGGACCTCCGTGATCTTCGTCTGTCCGTCCAGTCGATAGCGTCCGCGCCAGAGACGGCGGCCCTTCCGTTTGCAAATGTAGCAGATCATCGAGGGTTACCCACATAGCGAATCAGCGGCGCTTGCTTTTGATGCGCTGCAAGTACTCATGCAAATCTGCGGCAATCCAGCGGCAGGAACGACCGATATGCACAGGGCCTGCAAGCTCCCCACGTGCCACGAGGCGCCAGACGCTGCGTTCCGAAACGGTGAGCATCCGAGCGACTTGGTGTAGATCGAGTCCTTCCTCAGTCTCGTTTGGTTGTCCATTACCATTGACGACCAACTGGTTTGCCAAAGCGAAGATTTGCGTCCGGTCTCCGTTTGTGATCGCCCGCCCAATTTGCGTAATGATTTCATCGGGCCCAGTGTTTTCGGGCCGCGACGAAGAAAGGCCAAGCCTTAAGTGGGATTTCTTAGTTGGTGCTGGTTCTGTCATAGGTTGCCTCGGCGAGCGTCAGCAGGTCGTTGGTGCCCGAGGGTGTCGGCTGCGGGGTTGGTTTCATGACGTTTGATCGGTCGCACGCGTTACGACCGCGACGGGTGGTCGCCGTTGCCATCAAGAAGGTTGGCGTACCGGCCCGTGGCTTCCCGAGAATACCTCAGTTGAGGCGGGCCGGCAGGAATGGAAGGTCGACCATTCAGGTCGCGCCTGATCGCCACACAGGCCGTCCAGATGTGGCCGCCGGGTTTTTGGACCGAGATCGACACGACCTCGATCCTTCGGGGGTCCTGGGAGGGGCGCACAAAGACACCCGTCTCCCGGATGCGTTGGGCTTCTTCTGGGCTGAACGGGACCCGCCAAGACTCAACCACCAGGAGGAGCATGTCGGCATCCAGTGAATGGGCGCACTGCCGCAGTGTTTTCACCGCGTAGTCTTTGTCCTCAATACTTTCGGGCATTTGCATAACCACGGCGCTGATCTCGCCCGTTTTCAAACCCGGCATTAGCGGTGACGCGCCCACTCGAACGTACGCAGTCGGGGGTAGCTGGCCATCTATTGCGAGACACTCGACAGAGTAAGTGTAGATCTGATGAAGCAGTGCTAAGTCATCCGGGTTCAGCTCCGGGGTGGCGTGCTGGGTGGGTCCTAGCTTCTGTTCATCCGGCGCTTTGCTGTCTTCGGGTCCGCACTTCGTGGTGTCGTTGTCCATGTTCTTGTCCTCCGTGTGTTTCAGTTGTTTTCCTCGTCTGCTAATCATACAAATGCTGCAGTCTCTTCAGGCAAGGTGGTCACTTTCATTCCCAGCGTCCTGTACGGAGATAATTCATCGCCTCACGGGTACGGCACCTCACCTCGGTCATGATCAGGGGCATGTGGCCCCCCAGCCACTGGGCAGGATTGTCGCTCTGTTGAGCCACGAGCCCGCAGACGCTGGCCGTAATCATGGACGCGCTGTCGTGGAAAGCTTGCCATTCGTCGTCACTCGGTTGGGGATGTGAAAAGTGCCACGAGTTTATCGCGACACACATCGAGCACCGCGCCACCGCTGCGTCGATTTTTGGATCGTCAAAATCGAATGTGAAATTCTCGAAGATATTGACGGATGCTATTGGGGGCATATGGTCCTTTCGGGCTCCGGTTTCATTTCTACATTTTTCGTGTGTTCGGTCGTCTTGTGCGTGATGTCGATACCCCCAAAATGGGGGATTCCGAGGAGACCGCGTGCAGCGCGCAACAGGGCCTTGCCCTTCAGGGTTTGGCCCGTCGCGAGCCTGATGCGGGGATTCTTGCCGCCCTTGAATTCGTAACCGAGACCACCACCTCCAAGGCCGAACTCACAAGCGATTGCGTGTTGAAGCTGCTGATCCGACGCACCACGTTCTCGCAGCGCCTGCCAGCGCTCAGTCGCGTCCTCAAAGCCGTGCAGTGCCAGATGCAATGCTTGCACCATTGCGCGGTCCATTGCCGGCGGTGGCGTCGTGACAAGCGTGCTTGCACGTGCGGCGACGCCCTCGTCCGACGCCGACTCCTGTGTGGTGACGGAGGTGAAGGGATCAGGCGACGGTGCATCCGTGGCGGTGGTGGCTTCGACAATCTGGATGCTGGGCGAAGGCCTCGCGACGGTCGCATCGGGTTGCGCGGGTGCCATTGCCTTGATCGTGCCCTCGCCAGGCAACACGCGGTCGTCATGAAGGTGGTCCACGACGATCCCGGCCGTGGACATCGCAAGGGCGGACGGGCTACCTACCGGAATGGTTGGGCGCGCTGACCCTGTGATCACGCCAACGGCAGGATGGCCATCGAGAGGCGACTGCCCCGATGTCGTTCCGCTCGCCGGTTCCGCATCGCTCTCGCTCGGGTTTGTCAAGGACTGCGCGGACGGATCAGCCTGCGCGTCTTCGGTCGAACTTGGCGCCGCGATCTTGTTACCATTGTTACAGGTTTCCGCCGTGCCATCCCGACCGTGTAAGGTCGGTAACAACTGTAACTTCTCCCGTTCCACGACATACCGTCCCCGCCCGGCCCGACCAACCTCGCCGCTGGCTACCATACGGGTGAGCAGGACCCGAACGGCTCCCGGCCTCTTGACGACACCCTTCTTCGCCATAGCCAGCCGGATGTCGTCGCAGGTCAGCGGTTTTCCATGGTCTGCGATTATGTCCCGGACGATTTGGCGTTCATCGGTCAGGCAGATGTCCGACGCCGCTCCGATGACCGACCAGGTCCCGCAGTGCCTGTCGAAGCGAACCGCCAGTTCCACTTCCTCGATGTCCTTGCCGGTCACGGCGAGAACCGCGTCCGCGTTGAATCGCGGTCGCTTCAGAGCCAGCAAAGTATCCGCCGCCCCGCCAATGCCGGTGGAACCGAGGAAGCTGAGGAACGGATCCTTGCTGCCTTTCTTGGTCAGATGGTGGGTCGCCAGGATTGCGATGTGGTAAGCGTGACCGAACCTCGACAACATTCCATATGTGCTGGTGGTCGCGTCATAGCTTCCGCCGACATCGGCGACACGGCCCAACGTGTCCAACACAATCAACTTGGTCTCGGGTTTTTCTTGCATCCATTCGTCCAGCGCCGTCAGCCCCCCTTCGTTCAGCCTGTTCCAACCTCCCATTGCAACGAACGTAATCCGCTCGGAAGAAGATCCCCCGCGCATTTCGAGGCGACGCTTCAAGCGCTCCATCGTGTCCTCCAGTGCCAAGAACAGGACATCGCCTTCGGTTGCGCGGAAGGCATTCCACAAAAGACCGTCTTCGGCGATGGCGACCGCCACGTCGAGCGCCATGAATGATTTGCCCTGCCCCTTGGTCGCTCCGAGGACATTGAGACCCTCGGTGAGCAATGCCTGGACGATGGAGTTGTGGTTGTGTTTGCCGAATTTCATGTTCATCAACTCGGCAGCAGTCACTCCTTTGCAGACATCGACGCGACTCATCCCACACCTCCCCGGATCCTGTCCCATTCCTGGCCGATGCGGAGACGCGCGAGAGCGACGTAAGACTGCTCAATGTCAGCCCCGATAAAACGAATGTTGCGGCGCAGACAGGCGACACCGGTCACAGCGGTCCCCATGCACGGGTCTGCGACGACTGCGCCAGGCGGGATTTGCAGGTACCTCAACAACTCGGTGAACGCGTGTGGGTCGGCGGGAAATGGATGTTGCGAAGTCCAAAAATCGTCAGCCGGTTCGGCGACGACTTTGTCACAATTGATTACGCCACACGCCGTTGAACCGAATATAAGGATCGGCTTCCAGAAGGCATTCGCTTGCGCCCCCCCACGAACCGTCGCGTTGCCGGCACCCGACTGGATGTAAGCCGCCGTCCAGCGGTAACGCACGTGCCGGCACATCGTTTCAAGAATCTCGGGTAAATAATAATGACCGACCATACATACCAGCATCCCGTGCGCGGGCAGTTTCCGTGCGGCGATTTCAGCCAGTTTGCCGTACATCGGCAATGACGCTTCGTCATAGGGCAGGTCGGTCACAATGTGATCGTACGGGAGCGGCGGTTCCTCGAGGAAACGAACGAAGTCGCCACACCGGATTTGGCAGCGATCCTGGAACTGCGTCTTGTCGTTGGGGGTCCACAGTTGTTGGAGTTGCCCAAGGGTCGCGAATTTCCGCTCATTCACGATGTCGTTGAGCGCCTCCGTGACGGTTATTCCCCCGCACCTGACCTGTTCGAACCTAGCGGGGTCCTCCTTCTTCAACTTGATGGCGCGTTCGACTTGGCGGGTCGAGACGTTGAAGGTCGCAGCAACCTGTTTTGAAGCCTTGCCTGTCGCAGAAAACCCAGCGCCATCTGACGCTACCTTTTTCTTGCCGCGACCTTGAGAAAGGTGCAGCCGCTTCTCCGCGTCAGTTCGATACTGCGGGCACCACTCCTCAAGCACCGCGGCGGCGAGCGCCTCACGCTGGGGATCGTCGAGGTGGCGGCGATGAAGATCGGAACTGATGACGAACGCGAGCGGATCGGCCCCCGTGAACTGTTCGAATTCGGGTTGGATCTCCAGTTCAATGCAGGCTCTATAAGTCGCCCAGCCACGAAGAACCTTATTCTCGTGCAGAACGACTCGCCGGTCGATCAGACCGTTGGCGCGAATGTCGTCGAGAAACGCGCGGTGCTGTCCCTCCGCCATGGGCGGGATGATCAGCCGAGCGAGCGGATGCTGCTCGAGGTCATGTTTTTCATCGGCGCGTTTTATCGCGCTATCACTCTGGGAGGTGTTCATTGCAGACTGGCTCCGGTCTTTGTCGGCCACGGATAAGCGCGGAAGAAATCACCGAGATAGCTCAACCATGCCAGTGCAGCATTCTCGCAGTTTTTGGTGGTCCTGCTTGCGGCTTCCGCTCGGATAGCGGTTGTCAGACCGGTAGCCATCCAGGCGTAGCGAAGATCTCGATCAATATCGTTTTTAGGGGCAGGCAACGTCTGTCCCCTTTGTGCCCGCAATTCGTGACTGGCGATCACCAGTAGCCGCTTCGACAAGTCATCGGCCGGAGGCAACTCGATGGTCAGCGGCTCGTGGTGCGCCATCAGGTCGTCAAGTCGTTCCGGATGTTCATCGGTGACCGCGAAGTCGAGCGCGTTGAGAAAGGGCACACACTCAGGATCGATCTTAATCGACCGTCTTTCTTCGTCGACCATGACGAACATCGCGAGGACGCCCGTGAACAGCAAGATTCTGTACCATGCTGCTTCATCCTCGCTCCGGTCACATCCCTTGGCAGCCCCCACGTCGCCGGCGGCGATTCGCCGTATCCACCCAGCCAGATAGGCGGGTCTTGTCAACGTGATGGTTCTCGCGCCACGTCGCCCTGTATCGACTCGTCTCTGGTGCACGTCGTCTCTCGTCGCCAATTCGATGTTCAGGATCTTGTTGACGGCGGCGACCGGTTTGTCCGTTGTCGAATCGACATCTTGCGACCCGCTGGGTTTCTTTTTCATCTGCTCCTCCTGTCTATTGTTTTCTCGGAGGAGAGACCGCCTAGAACGCATTGACACGCGTTCTGCGATTGGCGATAGTCGATTCAGTGCGAGGGACTACGCCTCCGGCGGATCTCTCCGGCGAGGTAATGCGGGTACCATCCGCGTTACCTCGCCTTCTTATTTCATGTTTGATTCATTCATCATGTGCTCTGTGCGCTTCGGATGGCCGCCTTGTGCGACCGCTTGTGCGAACGGGCAAGAGTAAACCACGTCCACAAATGAAGATCAAAAGGAGGACTGGCGAATTGTGCGTCCGCCGCCACAGGCGGCCTGAGCACGACCGTGTCAATAGATAAATGCAGTGGACATTGGAAGTTCGGGAGCGAATTCCCAATCACGCTTTGTGGGATGTGGACGAGATGTTGGCGAGCAAAGCCGTCGGGACTTCAGAGCTGCGTATCTTGACTCTGAAGATATTTCTGTCGCTGTCGGCGGTGCTCGGAGATCAGTTCTTCGGGCACGGGATGGGGACAATGTCGATATTCGTCCCGGCATCTTAATGGATTGTAAAACCTGTTCATCAGGCAATAGCACTGCTGATATTCGCACCAACGCCGCCTCGTTTTCGGTTTCGCAGTATCGGGAGCGAAATCACAGCGCCATTTACTCACGACGCTCTTCGATTTACCCGTGATGCGTGCGATTTCGCTGTTGGTCATTCCCTGCCAGTCGATCCGCTGCCAAGTTTCCTTCCGATAATGAAAATGGTGCCTCGTATCGGGAGCAATCTCGCACCGCTTTCTGGAGACATATGACACCTTGCATCCAGTCTCTTTTCCGATTTCAGTATTGGTCTTGCTCCAGTCGACCCGGTTCCAGTTGACGGCCGTTGTCTTGCATCTCCGCTGACTTGTGTTCGACTGCACGGGAAAGTCGGATTGACTGACCTGATGATTACTCACGTTGCCTCCGTCATATGATGTACTGGATCGGGACGCTGCCCCATCCCGCCCCTTCCGCCGCCCTATCACTTTCCCAAGACCACCCCTGCTTTCGTAAGTCAACTTGTGCGAGCATTTTTATGATACCCTGAGGCGGGAGAGAAGTCAATGGCAACCTATTGCGCTGCAACAATATACCACCTACGGACAGGTTGTCAAGCCACGGTTCGCCGGGCTTCGATGGCCAGGAACGACGGCGTGGAGAGAGACAAGTCGACGAGGATCACCCCGATACTGCGGTATGGGACCCATTTCCGAGAACGGGAGGGGTGCCTGGCACAAGGCTCTCCTCCATCAGGTCGTGCCGGTGATCATCCAGAAATGGGAATCAAAGCTGGATGTGAAGGTTTCCGGGTATTTCCTACAGCGGATGAAAACCAAGTGGGGAAGCTGCAATCATCGGGCAGGACACATCCGCCTGAACACCGAACTTGCGAAGAAACCCAAAGACTTACTCGAATACGTTATTGTCCACGAAATGGTCCATCTGTTGGAGCCGCGGCATAGCGAGCGTTTCATCGCCATCCTGGACGCGCACTACCCCACTTGGCGCGAAGCCCGTGCTGAGCTTAATGTGCTGCCGCTGACAGCAGAGGTGTGGAAGGAGTGATTTCGGCGTCAATTGCGCTACCCACTCGACAAACAAGAGAAGGCGCCGCCCTTCGCCCCTCGCTCCCTCTTCCACTCCGTGATCGCCGTGTCGCGCATCTGTCGTTTCATCTCTGCCAGCCGCCGTTCGCCGCCCGCGAAGCGCCTAAGAAGGTCCCGGGAGCACTCCTCGCAGATCTCCACCGATTCCAGTTCGGGCGGGCCGGGGTCGAGGCGCGTGACCGTTTTGGCACAGATATCACAGATCTTCATGGAGGGTAATTCAAGAAATGATTCGCGGACTCCTGCAGTGTTGCTTGGGGGGCGACATGTGCCAAGTATGAGCGTGACTGGAAGGCCGCGTCTTGGTAATGGAATTGGCCAATGTCGAGGCTCTTCAGTCTCAAGCTTCGGAAGCTGCTTTTGCACTCGGTGCAGCATTTTGTTATCGCAATTGTGATTTTCGCGATGGCTATTGCGCTGACATATTTGGAAGACTATTGCGTGGAACATCACAGGCCCGCTTGGCTGGTATTTGGTGTTCAGATGTTGTCGATTTGGATGTTCATTGTTGATTGCATCGTGGTGGGTAGTATCGTTGCTATTGTGGGAGTTCGGTCGATTCGTGAATTTGCAGCGCAATCGCATGGAGGTTAAGTTTAGACCATGAACGAAGAAGCGGCCTCTCAAATATCGGCAGAGGAAAGCGCCGTTTTCAGACGAATTTGGCTGATCGCCGCAATCACTGCCACTATCGGCGCGCCGATGGTCGCGTCTTTCCGTGTCCCCGCCCCTTGGTTGATTGCTGTTCCCATCTCAATTGGAATCCTCGTCGTAGTGTTTATGGAATTTGCACCCGACACTCAGGACCAGACACCCGACTCCCAAATACATGGACCGGTATCAGCGATACCAGAGGGGTTTCAAGGGCTTGCCGCTTACAAGGGGGCCTTTGCGCTCGAGATCAAGCGACGGAAACGAGTTCCTAAAGGGCAATTGAGTTTTGACGGTCTCGTCGTTGAAGTTCGGCCCACAAGAAAGGCGCAGTTCGCGACAGATGATACTGGTAAGGAGATTCTGATCGTAGATTGCGACAGATTTGTGGGGATGCTGGTATCCAGATTGATAGAGGATGCTGACAAAGCTGCGGAACACGCCCTTGCCGTCGCGTGGCAACGCTTTGGCAAAGCTGCTGGAGAGCATAGTGACATCAAGATATTTATCGAGGACAAGACTGTTAGGGAGGCGATCAAATCCGACTTCCGCGGCAACATTCTCACGATCATCGCGCATAGTGGCGAAAAGATCGTCAAAGAACTTCTGAAAGATGCTGAAGAGAAGGCGACAGCCTCGGAAGAGACAAGCCCAAAGGCTAAACCGGCAACCAAGTGACATGCCGAGCGTTTCCACGGGAGAACTTGTCCACTGACGCCATGGCAACCTCCGCGACGACGGCTTGTAGTACGGCGATCACGGGGCCAATGTTGCCGCACAAACCCGTTTAACTCCAACGCTCATCGGCGAGATGTTGCCCCAACGCCCGACCCAGCGCCTCCGCAAGCAGGGGCGGCACGGCGTTTCCTACCAAGAGACGCCTGTCCGATTGGGTGCCCACGAGCTTGAAGGTGTCGCGGAACGACTGACAACGCGCCGCCTCACGGATTGTGAGGCCCCGCGGCTGTGATGGGTGAATGCAGTTGGCGGACGACGGCGTTCCGAAATTGCGGGTGATGGTCGGCGCAGGCTGGTCCCACCAGATGCGTCTGTACGAGTTCGGGAAACCCCTCGGCACAAGTTCCGTCGGGATGTGTTTCCGCGACTGCACTTCCTTGTCCATCACCGACTCTCCCTCGTCGAGGTAGGACATCCTCCTCGTGACCACGTGGGAGTGGCGCGGGGCCACGTGCTCCGTGCACGCCGTGGCGCCGTCCCTCATTCGTCGCTGAAAATCGTTCAACGGATCGCAGGCGTAGGCAATTTCTTCACCGTTCGTTGCTGCCACCTCCGACAGGTCAGCCACTGCAGCCCGAAATGTCGGTTCCTGGTCGACCGACGGTTCTGGAAAATGGAATTCCGCATCCAGGGTTCCAACCAGGATGAAGCGTCGTCGACGCTGCGGAACACCATGATCGCTTGCCAACACGACTTGGTGACTGACCTTGTAGCCACAGCCCTTGGCGAACGCGATCACGGCATCCAGCAGGGCACCATGTTGGAAGGACCTGAAGCCCTCGACGTTCTCGAAGAGGAAGGCTCGGGGACGCACGAACTTCACCGCCTCGAGGTACGCCAACACCAATCCGTTTCGCGGGTCATCGAGCGCCCGCTTGCCGCTTGTCGAGAAACCTTGGCATGGACAACCCCCCGCGACCAGATCGACAGTCTTGCGACCGCCGAGGGCTTGTCTCACGGATGCCTCGGACACCTTCGCGATCACGGGACGAACGCCGTGATTGAGAGAAAATGTTTCGCAGGCTGCCTTCCATGCGTCAATCGCCCCCACTGTCCGGTAAATCGGTGTCCCACCAGGACTCGTGACGGAGTGGAGCCCCTCGGTGATTCCACCTGCGCCGCAAAAGAGATCAAGTACCTCGACCCGTCGACCGTGGCCGGGACCGTGGGTGAGTATTGTTGTCACCCACGATTACACAAGAATCGCGGGTCAAAGCGTCCTGCGAAGATGAGCGCCGTAAACGCAACTGGCGCAGCGGTGCGCAGTTGCAGAAAATTACCTGCTTAAAGAGCGGAGCACCGCCGTTGTGCGTCCAACTTCAGCAGGCGAGCGCACCATGAGATGCACGGGCACGGCCGGCGCAAATTTGCTTGGCCGCGTCGCTGCCAGGGGCCTAGAGTCTCACATCATGCCAGTGACATGGCGTTGACGGCCATGGCAGTCCGCATTCAGCCTGCTCAGCGAAGTGAAAATGAGTCCATACCTGTCAAAATCCGACTTCAAAGTCGCGCAAGACTGCCCCACCAAGCTGTACTACAAGAAGCAGCATTACCCGTCTCTCATGGACGAAGACGACTACCTGATGATGTTGGCCGAGGGCGGATTCATGATCGAAAAAATCGCCAAACTTCTCCACCCCGAAGGTCAAGAAGTGGCGTTCGGCGTGCCTGCCGACGAAGCCTACCGCGGCGCCCGGGAGGCGCTTCAGGCTGAAAATGCAACCCTGTTCGAGGCCACGCTCATCAGCAACGGCAAACTGGCAAGGGCCGACATCCTGCGCAAGCAGGGGAATCGGTTTGATCTGGTTGAGGTCAAGGCCAAGTCGTACGACAGCGAGGAGAACAAAGCGGCACAGTCCAAGGGCCGCAAGAATCTGTTTCGCAATAGAGACGGCGGCATCGTCGAGGACTGGCGCGAGTATCTGGAAGACGTGACATACCAGGTGCTTGTCTTGAAGGAACTGTTTCCCAACAGTGTCGTGCGTCCGTATCTCTGCATGCCCGACAAGTCGAAGACCACGGGCATCGACCGATTGTATGCCCAGTTCAGACTGCGCCGCGTCGCAAGCGAGGGTTTGCGGCACGAGCGGATCATCGTGGACTTCCTGGGCGATGCCGGGCAATTGTGCGCCGACCATTTTCTGGTCGAGGTCCCGGTCTCTGACGAGGTGCAGTACCTGATAGACGACGTGCGGATCAAAGCCGCACAGGGCGCGGCAAGCCTACAGCCGAAGCTCAAGAAGATTGTGGTTCCACTCACGACCGCGTGCAGCAAGTGCGAGTACCACGCCATCGGGAACGACGAGCGCGACGGGTTCCGTGAATGCTGGGGCACGCTGGCGGATGTCCAGCCGCATATTCTTGATTTGTATTACGCCAGTCAGATCGGCGGCCACAACGGAGTCACGGCCGACGACCTGATTGACCAGAAGCGCGTGAGCCTCCTGGACATTCCCGATGAGAGCCTGAGAAAGAATGACGGCTCGATTGGCGCCCGCAACGAACGGCAGATCGTGCAGATCACCCACACGCGTGACAACACGGAGTGGATCAGCAACCAGTTGCGGGGCATCCTGCAATCGTTTCGCTACCCTCTGCGTTTCATCGATTTCGAGACCACGGCACTTGCCCTCCCTTACCACGCGAGGATGCATCCGTACGAGCCGGTGGCATTCGAATGGAGTTGCCACACGCTGGCGTCCCCGGGATCGGCCTTGGTGCATCGCGAGTGGATCAACGTCCGGGATGCGTTCCCGAACTTCGAGTTTGCGAGATCGCTGATGCAGGAGGTTGGGACCGGTGGGACCGTGTTCATGTACGCGACCCACGAGAACACGATCCTGACGCGGATCCACGAACAAATGGGGCTTCGTGGTCACCGGGATCCTGAGTTGGAGAATTGGCTCGAGACGGTCACTGCCAAGGGATGGCTTGTGGACATGAACCAGTTAGTGGTGAAGAACTACTTCCACCCGTTCATGAGGGGCAAGACTTCGATCAAGAAAGTCCTGGACGCCATCTGGAAGATCGATCCGGAACTGCGCGAGCGGTTTCCCGAGTATGTGCGGCAGGTCGGCGGAGAGTTCCTGAGCCCCTACGAGGCACTGCCACCGCTCGAGATCCAAGGTCAACAGGTTGTGGTCGCCGAGGGCACCGGCGCCATGAAGGCGTACGAGGCGATGATGTACGGTTTGGAGAGGGACGATGTTGCGATCCGGGAGCAGTGGAAACGATTGGTGCTGCAATACTGCAAGCTGGATACGTTGGCGATGGTGATGCTGTGGTGGCATTGGACAAGACCGTAGGGGTACCACCCAGTTTCTCGCGGACACCCCCGTACCTAGCCCGCGAGAAACCCCTCGGCGGATCGGTTCTTGGTTCGGGATCCCCGCCCATGGGGGTCCGTCGGTAGCAACGCAACTGGGAGTCCACATAATATGTAGTCCGGACTTGAGTGACGTGGTTCAGTTGTCGGGTCAATGCTCGCACAACTCGCGTTGTAAGACTCTTCAGCGGTGTGGATTGTGAGAACTGGCGTCGAGGCAATGGTCGCACAACCGCCCTTGATGTCTTCGCCAGCCGAACCCGCTACCTTCCGGCAATTTGCCGGAAGGTAAGCAACGGGAGGCGCTGGACAGGACCGATCCACAACGGTCGTGCAGGACTGACCCTTCACACCAACCCACCGAAAAACCACTACTGTCTACCCGACGGCGAAGCTTCAGTGGTTGGTGATGCGACGCTCTCGACAGTGTCGGTGGTTGCATTCTCGACTCCGTACATTGCTTCCCAGTAGGTGCTGTTCGTGACCGCCTCGACGAAATTCGTAAGCGCCTCGTCTTTGCCTTCCGCCTCCTTCGGCCAAGCCATGTCAAAGAGGCGGCGGGCTTCGTCTTCGTGGCCGGCGTAGATCAGGTCGAGCATGTGCTGCCACAAGCCGGAGTCGGCAGCCCATTCGGAGCTCAACTCGCCGGCTTCAACCATCTGTGCGCAGTTCGTCTTGATCTCATCGGCCATCTGTCGCAGTTCTGCCGCGTCGGGGGCGGGCGTCTGCATCAGGTCAGGCGCGATCTCGTAACGACCGTTTGTGTATCGCAGAATCACGTCCGGAGCCGGCGACGAAGCGAAGCAGCCAAAGACATATGCGTACGACCAGTCGGACATTTTGATCTCGGGGATGCCATCCCCATCGATGTCCTTGAAATCGACCGTCCCGTGCTCGGCGGGGATCGTGCCAATCAACCGGAATTCGTCACCCAACTCGAAGATGTAGTACGACATGCAGCAGTGCGCCCCGCCCGAATAATCAATGACAATCAGATCCGGAATCCCATTACCGGTGATGTTGGTAAAAGGGCGCGGGATGTCGCCGGAATCGTCAGTTGCAGGGGCTTCGGGATCATAAAAGAGATAACTGTTCGTCGAGAAGACCAACTCACCGGCTTTGAACACCTGGAGGATGAAGTCGTCTTGCTCAACTGATCCGGAGACTGTTTTCACAATGTAACTCCCATAGGCGTGCTGCCACAGCCTGTCGTCCGGCTTGTCAGCATCGGGTGTCGTTGTCTCTGCGTCGGGTGTGGTCGACGAGGGAACAGCAGAGAATTGCGTGGAATCCGGGTCTTGGCCAGTAGCCGCAAGTGTGCCGTTGGTGACCGGCTGGCAGTCTTGCTGAAGACGTGGGTTCTGCAACCAGCCAACGACGGACAAATCCACGCACAACAGGACCGTCAGACACAATGCGTCTGCGTTTGATACGCCGAACAACGGTACGTCCTCCTTGTGATCGGCGTTATAGGCTTAGCGGATGGAAGATGCAAGAGCGGTCGGGGTGCCCGAGCACTGTTCGCCCCGCAATCGTCTACCACACGGTCTCCCTCGGGACACCCCGTCCCAAGCCCGAGGGGATCCCCCCGCTAATCGGGTCTTGGTTTCGGACCCCCACCGTCAGCCGCGGATCCTCACGCGGCCCGGTTTGTCGGCCTAGTCGGTCCGTCTCGATTCGTCCGCCCTACGGCTTGCCCCAGCACTCGCGGAAAGCTGCCTCGTCCTTGAAGACATGACATAATCGCTGATCCGCCCGCGTTGCACGGATTCGTCGCCACTGATTTTCCCGTTCAGCCAAAGGCGCCACATATTCAGCGAAGCTCGGTTCCGATGGCGAATGAGCAACGTTGCTCGCCAAGAACACCCCGGCGGGGAGGTTCATGAAGAACTCCTTGGTCAATTTCCCGCTCTCTGGTCCCGTCTGCCGTCCTACAGGCATAATCATGTCCGTCAACCCTCCAATCCAACTGCACAATCTTACGAGTCGATGGGGATTTGCAATACGATTTGGCATTATGGCCAGAATTGCAGAGATCTGCCACATGTCGTGGTCCGGAGAACATAGGCACCTCCAAGCAGACAAGCGGTCAGCCGCGGATCCTCGCTCCGCCCTCGCCCTGGCGCACCTCGTGCACACGTGTGCCCATGGTGCCGTGCGCCGGTTTGACGACAGAGTCAATCCGTCTTGACCCGAACGCTCCGCAGTTTGCCCCACTTCTTGATCGCGGCGATCTGTGCGTCCTTGCCATCGATCCGCCGCAAGTCCAGTTCGTTCCACCGGATTGCCGGCCCCTTCGCCGACTGGAGGGTTCGCGCGAAGGTCGCGGCAGTGGTCGCGAGCGTCTGCTCGATGTCGGAGGACGAGATTTCCTTCTTGCTCATCAGCGTGCGGTTGACCGTTGTGTCGGCTCGAAAGAACTTGTTCACGATGAACATGTCGTGGGTGCCAGAAGTTCGCCGCACGACAAAAATCACGAGGACCATTGTCGTTCCGTCGGCCAGTGGGATCTCTCCGCTGTGCAAGATCGCGTGGAAACGGTCCCCATCCTGCAAAACGAAGACGCCCGGTTCTGCGAGGTCATCCAGCGGGTAGTACATGGTTCACATCTATTATGGCCGAGCCGAGCGAACGTCAATCGTCGATGGCGTCCGGTCCCGTCACCGGGGAAACACTTCCGTCGAGATTCCCCCACATCGAGGAAACACTTCCCCCATTTTTACCCCCATCCGAGGTCGAGTTTTCGGAAACCGAGGAAACAGTTGTTGTGTTCTGAATCCCCGGTGGCCCCAATTCGAGGGGTTGCGTGATGATCGTGGAGAACCACGTATTACGGCCGGCGACCCGTTGAGCCACCGCCCGTGGGTCGATCAGACGACGTAGGTGCCGGCAAGTATTTGAGCCAGCTGATGGACGCGTCCGGGACGCGGGCGCGAACCATGTTGATCGCCGCCTGGGACGATGTGCCCTGAATGACTTCCGTGAAGTACCCTCCCACTTTGTGGCTGCTGTGGTGGATCTCGATGGAGTCTCGACTCATCTCGGTGTTCCTTTCGTTTGTTCACTGCACGGCGGCTTCCGTCACCCGGCCGGGCGACGACGGCAGGTTTGCATCGACCAGGCAACGCCCGGCTTCGGCGACGGCGTGTCGCACCAGTTTGTCCATCGCCGCCAACCCGTCCCGCGCCTTCGAGTCGGTCACGTCCGCGTACACCGCGGTGATCGAGGGGGAACTGTGCCCGAGCTGCCGCTGCACGAAGCGCAAGTCGGTCGTCGCCTCGTAGAGCATGGTCGCGTTCGAGTGCCGGGCGTCGTGGAGGCGGTGTTGCGGGCACATTTTCTTCCAGCGCTTCCAGAGCGCCACGCGGCTCACCCGCTCCTTGCGGTGGCCCTTGATGAGGTGCGCCTCCGGATGCAATTCGCCCTGGTCCGACTTCCACTTCAAATACCAGCGGATGTCGCGCTTCAGATCCGGAGAGATCTTCACCACGCGGGACTTCCCGTTCTTGCCATGGCGAACCACGATCTCGCTGCGGCCGTAACCGACGAAGCAGTCGACGACCCTCAGGTCAGCCAGTTCGCTGGCCCGCAGGCCGGCGAGGATCGCGACGCGCACGAGGATCCAGTCCTTGACCGGCTGCCGTTGATGGCGCTCCACGCCGCGGGCCCGGCACTCCTCGGCGTTCCCGAGCAACGCCACCATTTCGTTCTTCGTGAGGAATCTGTCAGGCGTCAGAACCCAGTCGTTCATGTGGTCACCTCCGCGAGCACCTCCCGCCCCCTTGCAGTCGCCACCCGGCCGCGAGTCGTCCGTTGGATCAAGCCTTGCCGCAGGAGAAAGGGTTCGACGCTGTTTTCAATTGTTTCGGCACTCTCAGCGAGCGTCGCCGCCAACGTGTCCAGACCCACCGCCTCGTCGCTTTCAGTCAGCACCCGGAGATACTCGCGATCAGAACGTGTCAGTCCGTTGGCAGAGATCCCCATGAGGCGGAATGCACCATCTATCGCCTCCAAGGTCGGCACTCCACCATCGGCCGCGACATAATCGCGAAACCATGTCAGGTTGCCCACGGCGATTCGCGCCGTGTTCCGGGATCGCTCGGCAATCCGCCGGGCGATGTCTTCCGGCAATTCGAAATCCAACTTCTTTGCCGCCGCACATACGATCATCTTGAGCTCGTCGATGTCGTATGGTTTCAGTTCGATGATTTGCGAGAAGCGCGAACGCAACGGTGCCGAGCACAATCCCAGCAAGGTGGTGGCACCGATGAGTGAAAACCCGGGGAGTCGGTGGACTGCCTTGTTGTCGCCGCTGGCGGCGTGAATGCCTATACCCCGCATCAGTTGGTCGAAACTCTTCTGTCTGACGGCAACGATTTGATCCTCCATCGCGGCGTACAGTTGCTCCTCGACTGGCCGGCCGAGGGTGTGAATCTCGTCGATGAACAGGGTGTCGCGCTCGCGCAGTGCCAAGAGTCGTTCTGCCATCTCGACCGGCGTCTTGATCGAGGATCCGACGACCTCGACGAGTCGTCCGTTCATCTCATGTGCAACGATCCTCGCAAGGCTCGTTTTCCCTAGACCCGCCGGTCCCGAGAACAATAAATGAGGCACGGGCTCGCTCCTTTTCCGTGCCGCCCCGATCAGCACCGACAGTATCCCCCGCGCCGCCTCCTGCCCGACAAATTGGTCGAGCCGTTCTGGTCGCAGGGAAATCACGGTTGTTCACCCTCACTCTTCATCGGTTCGCCGTCACGAGTGATGGCATGGTGCGCCCACGGCTGACTCGAGAGGAGTGCTCGCGCCTGTTCGCCGTCGCCATGAACGCCGACAAACTGCATCGCCGCCTCCCACCTCTCCGCAATCGAACGACCGACAAGATTGACGCGACTGATGATCTCCTGTTCTGTCACACGGTGGTCCGTGAGAAAGCTTCGATGGTGATCATGTTGCTTCATTGCTCGTCTCGCGGACCGGAATCGCATCCACATCTTCCAGTGATCGACATCTGGCTCCCTCCAGACGACGGCGAACCAATTGGTGTGCGTTCCGTCAATGAACCAGAACGCCAAGTAGTAACCGTCTTTCTTGAGATCGCCCATCTCCGTCATACCATGGTCGGCGCGGTCCCTCGATTCAACGAGGCGTCCCTGGTAGTACACCTGTGCCTCCCGCAGGAAACCAGCCTTTGGCTCCAACCGAACGCCCGACCAGATCGCCCTGATGAGTTCGTCGGAAAAGTCCTTGTGGAATCGAATTTCCACCCGACCGGGGGCAATGGTGCCAGCGACGGCGTTTCCTCCGTAGTCATCCTCGTAACTCAGTCCATGCAGTTTCACGTCCTTGTGCTGCTGCGTCACGGGAAAGAAGATGATCGTCGATTCATTCAGGATGAATTTGCCGGACTGCGGCGTTTGTCCTTGAAGCAATTCGAGGTTCACGATCATTAGAGGAGTCCCATCCGCACGAAATCCTGTTCGTCTCTGGGCAATCGGTCACGTCCCTCGACCCAGCCTTCTTCCTTCAGATCGGCAGCGATATGCAGCCGCGCTGCCTCCGCAGCCTTCTCGCCCCATTTGCCGCGCACGAATCCGATCCCGGCTCGATGATGGCGGTGGCGCCGGTGCCTGGGTCCAACCTTGGCGAAAAGTTCGTCCATCCATTTGTGGACATCGGCGAAGTCCCCGCCCAAGACGCGACGGGTTTCTTCGCAATGTGTTTCAAAACTGGGCATTACGGCGCAGCCTCCAAATTCCCGACCCTTTACTATACGGCCCCATTGGCTGCGGCCAAGCTGAGGTGGAGAGATTTTCCCAGATTTATTCGCAGCCGCGGCCTTGACAGTGGGATCGTGCGCTTGGGGTGGCTCCCAAAGAGTGCCGGTCGGAGTGCGCCCAAGAGGGTCCGCGCCAGGCGCCAACCCAGCCGTCCTCCCTTGGATGAAACGGCTGACACTCCTCGGGAAGTGATCGCCTAAGTACGGGGCTTGCATCAAGGCCAGCGCGCATATGCCAACCCAAGGAGTGCTTGCGAGATCGTCAGCTCCGAGGCGCCGATCCAGGATCATCGAGGATCCGCCTGGCACTGAATGATCCGCCGGCACCCCTTGAGCGGGGTTACCTAGGAGGCATGTCAGAAGCCTCATACAGCGCCGCCGACGGAAAACAGCGATTTCCCCAGGATTCCGGCTCAAAAAACCCGCATTTCATCGGCCAAGAAGCATCATTCCATGCGCGTCGGGCAGGCGGGGATGCTTGGGTGCCCCGAGCTTGTGGACCTTGCGAGACTTGGTGCCTACGGCACCAGCCGCACGCGGTAGAAGAGAATCCTTCCGGGGAGGAAACTCAACTTGGCCGTGTCGTCAAAAGTGTAGTTCGAGAGACCTTGATTGATTGTCAACGAACCACCTTGTGCACCGATGACAAAGTCGGTCACGTCTGCGAGGTCGATGTCGATCTCGTTTCCGTCGTCAGGGAACACCCAAGACGGTGCGGTATAGATTCCCAGGTGAGTCGCTGCGGCAAAAGTCGGCTTATCGATTGCCAGCAGGTACATCTTCTGGCCACCGAAACCCGCAGCATTCCGCGAAACGATCCAACTTGCAGGTAGGCCGGTCCCATCGCCGACGGCAAAAGAATTCGTGTAGGGAGTGAAGGCCGACATGATGGCGCTGACGTTGCCCGCGTAGAAATTCGACTGGATGGTGGACTCGCTGATGCTGAACGCCCCCAGCATGAGCAGGCTGCCAACTGGGACGGCACCGCCCAAGGAATCCGCGAGACCCCGTGTGTCCGCCGCCGAGATGGAGACCGTTGACGGCACGACCGAGGTTGTGACCATTGTGCCGCCGGGCGGTGTCAACACGGGAGCGTACGCGACTCCCGGGTCGAGATAGTTCGTTGTTGATACACCGACGCCGGACAGTACGATCACCGGGCTAATGTCGGTGAAATTGGTGGTGTAGCCGGCAATTGCGGCGGCTTTGGTGCTTTGCAGGACATTACTGTGGCCGCCCACGCAATTCCAGGTCACGCGGATGTCATTGCCTTGCCTGGCGATGGCGGTGATCTGAAATGGGGAGATCAAACAACCGCACCCAGAGGACCACACGTCGTTGTAGTATGGCCAATCCGACCATAGTTCTCCCCCTAGCAGCCACATCTGCCGATTGAACGACACCACCGCGAGCCCAAACCGAACGCTCCACGGGGCGGCGGCAGTCACCTCCGTCCAGTTCACCCCGTCCGTCGACGACCACACGTCGTTGTATAATACCCGAGTGTCGGCGTTCCATCCTCCGAGCACCCACATCTGCCCATTGAACACTACCGCCCCGAACTCACGCCGAGTGATCCATGGGGCGGCGGCAGTCACCTGCGTCCAGTTTGTGCCGTCCGACGAGGACCACACGTCGTTGCCGCCGCTCCATCCCCCGCCTCCGAGCACCCACATCTTCCCATTGAACACGACCGCTGCGTGCCCATTCCGGGCGCTCCACGGGGCAGCGGCAGTTACCTGTGTCCAGTTTGTGCCGTCCGACGAGGACCACACGTCGTTGCCGGAGGGGTATCCCCCGAGCACCCACATCTGCCCGTTGAACGTGACCGCCGCGTGCCCCCACCGACCACTCCACGGGGCGGCGGCAGTTACCTGTGTCCAGTTTGTGCCGTCCGACGAAGACCACACGTCGTTGAGGTTGCCGCTGGCATTTGCCCCCCCGAGCACCCACATTTGCTCATTGAACACGATCAGCGCGTTCGAATACCGAGCTGGAAACGAGGCGGCAGAAGTCGCCTCAGTCCAGTTTGTGCCGTCCAACGAGGACCACACGTCGTTCAAATAGCAGCCGTCTCCGCATGAACCTCCGACTTCCCACATCTTCCCACCGAACACGACCGCCAACGGCGTACCCCGAGGGCTCCACGGGGCGGCGGGAGTTACCTGCGTCCAGGCGGCACCTAGTTGCGTGCAGTTTGTTGTCGCACCGCCAAACTCATATGCGCCAATGTCCACGGTACCGTTGACGATTCGCGGATTCCCGTCGGCCGCGATGTCGTTGGTCATCCACGCCTCATTCAGCCCGGCGTCGATGCAGGGTGAACCGGGCAGCAGGTGGAAATCAGTCGTGGATACAAAGTGCGGGTCATTTGTGTAACAATTAGTGAGGAAAAGGTTGCCAATCGAATTGATGTAGTTTGTTGCGTTGCCGTAGAGGATCAGATTCTCGGTTGTGCTCGCCGTATCAAAATAAAAAAGCCCGATCCCTCCGTTGTACGCAATCGTGGAGGATATGGCGTCGCCGCCGTGGTGAAAATAAATGCCGTTATGCAGGTTGTCTGTTACCACGCAATTCCGCATCTCCCCCGCAGCTTCGCCGTCCATCAGCACGCCTTCTCCCCCGCCGGAATTCCGGATGGTAAAACCGTCAAGGAGCGATTGGTTATTGGACATGCGCACGCAATCAAAGTTCTGCGACCCACCATCGATTATGGTGCTGTTGGCTCCGTTGGCGCTTCGAACAGTGACGGCATTGGTTATGTTGATCATGCTGGTAAGGTTATACTGTCCGCTGGCGACGAGAACTGTTCCGTAGACGGGTGCCGCGTTCACGCCCGCTTGAATCGTCGCCTTGGCCGTCGCCCAACTCGACCCATCGTTTGAGTCGTTTCCGCCGGGAGAGACATAGATCGTGCTCCCCGCCCACGCGACGCCAAGCATCAGTTGCGAAATGGCCAACCAAAGAACAAGGGTAATTGAGATTTGTTTCATCGTAGGTCTCCTCGATAGAGCGTTGTCCGGATGGATCGACTGACAGTCCGCAACCCCGGCACTCGTTGGGACTGCGTTTGCTCCGATATCGGAGCAATTCAAGTCCTCCATTGACCTACAGTCAAGCTCCGAAATCGGAGCATGAGAGCGAAGCAAAACATCGTCGGCCCACAAATCCGCAAACACCGCTACCAACAGGAGTTGAGCCAGGAAATGCTTGTCGCCCGCTGCGCCACTGCAGGTTTGGACATCAGCAGGGGAACTCTTGCAAAGATCGAAGCGGGAGTCAGATGCGTGTCCGACCACGAGGTGCTGCTGCTCGCGAAAGCCCTGAAGGTCAACCTGCACGAACTCTACCCCGCACACTTGAGTTCGAAGACGGCTTCCGGTCGCTCAACTCGATAGCGTCCGACATCCCAAAGAGTGCCGGCAGAATCCCCGTGTCGTGACGTGGAGCTAGGCGCCCGAACGACACCCAGCACACCCCAGGGAAGGCGAGTCGGCCACTTGGATCCGAAGCCAGCCCCTAGCCGCTCAACCCGGTAACGGTTTCACACCCTATAAGGAGTGCCGGCGACAACCGGCAAAGCTGGCGGATCCTGGGGAGCTACCTGGCGCCTGGCGTGCCGGCAAGCACTCCTTGGAACCCAGCCGAACAACGTCTGGTTCTCCAATATTTTTTGTGCCGTTCGTCCAGTCCGAGCCCGAAAACCCCAGCAAAAACGCCTGTTTTCACCGTTGAACAGAATCTTTCGCTGCACGGACCACGGCCCGGACGAGGTGGACTTGTATAATCCGTTATGCGTATCGAAGCGCAAAAATCGCGAACGGTTTCAGTACCAACGACCGCTGCTGGCTGGGGAAAACGCACTCGTTCGCGTGCTTCTTCGATGCCCCGACCGGCGGCGGTCCTTCCTGCCCGCACGGAATCACGACGGAAAATGCAGATGGCGGAGCCGTGCAAGCAGGGGGAAGCCGATGGCAGCGGGATGGCAGAAACGAACGCACAAAGGAGACACGAAATGAAAGATAGGAAGGATCTGGAGAAGGACTGGGATGCAAACGTCGAGGACAACAAGAACAGCGAGGACACGGAACAAGACCGGGACGCGATGGTGGACGAATCGGGGACGGAGGTGTATTTCGACCAGATCGACCCGGAGAGCAGCTGGTGCCTGTACTCCAGGCGCGCCGAGGACGGTGGGATCGAATTCGCGACCAGATTTTGGCGGAACGCCGAATCGAATTGGGACGACGTGGACCCACCGGAGAAGGCCTGGTGGGCTAGGTTGTCGGTCAGCGCGGCCGGCGTGGTGACGAATTGGCGGAAGAGCGACTACGCGTCCGTCGAAGACCGGGAGTGGGCCGATTGCGGGGACTGGAAACTCGGGTCGCTCGCATCCCTCGCGGAGGAACATGACGAAGAGGGCAAGGTGCGTCTTACCGCCCGCGACATCGGCGCGCTGAAGTGGCGAACGGACCGGAGCCCGAGGGACTGGTTGCTCGAGTTTTCGTTCGCCCCCGCCGGTTCCCGGTGGCTTTACGCCGCGGCCGATGACGCGGAGTGGTGCAGACTGTCGGACGGAGACGGCGAAAGCCTGGCGTCGGAAAGTGGCTGGGTCAAGAGTTCGTGTCTGCCCCGCTGGTGCTTCGGCGTCTCCCCGACCTCGTTCCTCGCCCATTTCTAACATAATCAGCAAAGGCGACGCATGAGCGACAACGGCAGCAAGCAGATCTGGAGCGAGCCCGACCGCATCCTCTTTCGGTTGGCGGGACGGACCCACGGGGGACATCGAGGTGGTCGTGAACTGGGACATCGGGTGCTCGTCCATGAACAGTGAGCATAATCACGCACAACATCGCACTCTTCCAGATGCCGCAAAATAAAGCGGCACCCTCCTTGATGCAGGCTGCGGTTTATCGCAGACGCCCAATGACCTTCCGGGTTCGCAGGAGGTTGGGGGCGGACATTTGTATGATTCGTTTGGTGGCAAGTGATGACGCAACCGATCCATTCCGGTCCTGCCCGCGCCCGTGCCCGGTCCGGCCCCAACCGGCGAGCGTCATCCTCGTCACCACCCGGGCGTGGGCGGGCCGACCAGTTCCTCGACGAACTACGGCTGTTCCTCGCCCAGTCGTTCCGACCCGACGAACGCGTCTGGTTCTTCCCCCTGATGCGCCAGGAGGTCGTGGACCGTTACTTGGCTGACCCGGCCGCGTTCACCCTGCTCGAGGAACGCGGCTTGGTGTGGGACAAGGACGACCGGAAGAAGTCGGGACGGTTCCTCCACCTGCCGCTGCACGCTCCCAACCCGATGTCCACGACGCTGCAATCCCGACGGTTCGATTCCGTGATCGCCAGGCTTCGGGAGTTGAACTTCCTTGGCTATGACATCCACGTTTGCCCCAATCCCCTGTCCTTCGGTCGGCGCTGCGAACAGACGGTGCGGGGGGTCCGCGGCGTGGTGTTGGCGGGTGGCGGCAAGGACAAGCCCAAGTGGCTCGACTGGCTGGCGCATGACCTCCAACACGCGCTGGCCGCCGTGGACAGCGGGAGCGTGCTGCAGATCGCCATGCGGATCCCCCCGATCCGCAACCGCCAGTGCATCGAGAAGTGGAAATACCTGCCGGGTCCGGACGACGACACCACGGTCGAGTGGCCACGGTTCCACCAGATCGCCGACCAAGTCGAGAGGTTCGCCCAGCGGGACGGTCTCCATCCCGACCAAGGGGCGCTGCACGACTTCGCCGGCTTGGTCCGGTGTCCGGGTTTCGTCGACGCCTTGACCGGCCAACAGGTTCGGTTGCTCCATCCGGTCGTGGTCGGCGACTCGGCGGTCGAGCCGACGGTCGTCGCGGACGGATCCCTCGCCCGCGGGCCGGCAAGCCTGGTCGCACCGACCAGTGGCGCGGACCCCAACCCCGAGGATCGCCCGGCTCCGTCCAAACCCAGGCGGAATGGACCAGCCGCGCCATCCCGCCGGAGGATCCCGCCGCCGTGCATCGGACAACCCCAAGACATCCGCTTCTACTGCAAGGTCGACGCGGCCAAGGTGCTGTCGCCCGCGTTTCGCCAATACGCCGACCACGCGAACTACATCCAGCATAGGATCCTGATGGGCAGGATGCTGGGCGACCTGGACGAGACCGGGGGCCACACCCTATTGAAGTCGGACTATCTGCGGCGGGTCATCCACGCCCAACTGTTGAAGCCGCTCCTGGAGGAGATGCGAGCGGTCGGACTGATCGAGCGGGACGACCATTATGTCATCGGACAGAAGTCCTACGGCTATCGGATCACGGACCCCCACGCCGGCGCCAGAACCCTCCGGGTCGACTGTCGGAGGACCAGGTTGAGCAGTCGGATCCTCGCGCTCCGCCACGAGGACTTCGCCCATTACAAGCGGGTCCACAAGCACCTCTTCCAATGGCTCGGTCGCCTCGGACTCGACCGCCTCCTGGCCGACCAGGTCATCGACCAGACCGACTTCACCGGAGCCGGATTGCCTGTCCAAGAGACGAGGGACATCCACCATCTGGCTGTCTAGGCGGTCATCGAGCGGCAATGGGAGTTCAAGGTCTGCAACTATGGGCGGGTCCACACCAACGTCACCAGGTTGCTCAAGACGGTTCGCGACCAGCTACGGATCGATGGACGATCACTGGTGACCATCGACATCGCCAACAGCCAGCCGCTGTTCCTGCTGGCAGCCCTGCTGCAGGATGCAGGTCAATCATCCCTGTCCGTCTCCGACGACCGTGCCGAATGGGTCAATAATGGAGGGTCAAACGGTGATTTTCGTTGTCGGAAGCCCCTTCCTCCTCTCCCCAGTACCTATACGACGTTTATTTCATCGGAAGGCACTCGCAATGAGTCGGTTGCAACTTCCAGCCGATTTCCCGACGACTTGAGCCTGTATCGGCGGCTCTGCGAGTCCGGTCGCCTCTACTGGTACCTGATGGACCGCATCAACTGGACGCGAGGCAAGGCAGCATTCAAGGACCAGGAACTGTTTCGCTGCCTCTATGGATCCAACGGCCCACGGGACGCCGACGGCAGACACGACCCCAGCCGGCTACAGCCGGTGTTGGAAGCCGACTTCCCGACCGTCTGGCGGTTCATCCGCGATTGGAAGCGCCGGCACGGCTACAGGGATCTTGCCTGCCAGATGCAGCGGGCGGAGTCCAAGGCGATGATCGAGGGAGTGTGTGGACGGCTGATGCGGGAGGATCCCGAATGTCCACTGGTCACGATCCACGACTCGATCATGACCACGCCGGAGTGGGTGGAGGTCGTGAGCAATGCCATCCTCGACGAGTTCGGCAAGATCGGGATCCGCCCGACGCTCCACGTCGAGCGGCCCCACGACCGGGTCGATTCCGTGGGCGCTGCCACCGCCGTCGCCGCTGCGTGCGTGGACAGGGAGATGGACAGCTTGTTCCCCACGCAGATGCCAAGGTGTGCTGCCCTCGTGGACACCGATCAGAAGAGGTCGGCTGCCCGCGTGCCATTCCGTGCGCGCCAAGTTTGCAACAACTGATGCATCTCCGGCGTGACATGCGCCACCCCGAGAATGGTCGCGGCGCGATGTAGGAAGTCGCGTGTCCAACTGCAGCGTTTGCGGGTGGCGTCCGAGCAAATGAAAGGCAGCGCACCACCGCGGTCAGGCAGCAGGTACAAGTTTCTGACCCGGATGGCGCCAAAAGCAGCCTCCCAAATCGCAAGGGACAGCAGCGGGCAACCACCGGCGCGGTGTACCAGCATCGCCGAGGCGCTGGCGGCCGGCATCCAACCACTCACCAAAACCCCGTAGAACGGGCTGATGAGCCAATTGTTTGACTCCAAGCGGCGCGACACACTCCACCAGTCCAGCACCCTGCTGACTGATTCAGTGCGCGGCACTCTCAGCCAGACCCTTTTGTCGTGTACCTCTTGGATGGCTCCCGCCAGGAGTCCGGCCAGTACATCGACACCCAAATTGTTTGCCACCGGCAACCGCCAGGCACTGCAGCGGATCAGCCACCGTCGACCCTGTGCGTCCGCCGGCGACAGCTTCCCAGGAAATGGCAGCCGTTCCAAATCCTCTGCCAACCAAGGACGACCTAGTTGAAGGCGCAGGTGGGCTCCATGCACCACCAAGGCGCCGGCCAGTCGCAGCCCATACCAAAACCCTCCACTATAGGGCGCTGCTTCGTCGTCCAGATCATCGAGGTGCGGAACCAACGCTCGCGCCTGACGGGCGATTCCTTCCATCTGGGACGGCGTCGGCAGGCGCCCCGGACCGCTCCAGAACGGCAGCACTGAACCGGGCGAGATCCAGGGTCGTGGATGTCGCAACACCAACGCGCGCGCCGCGGCGTGTAGAATTGCACGCTTTCTTGGATCGAGGGATGCCAAGGAGTCTGGAACGCGGTTGATGCTGCGCTGCCAGCCCTCGACCAACCCCATCACCTCGCGTCGCGAGACCGCGAGAGGGTCGAGGTTGGATTCCGTGATCGATGTAGCCTTCATAATGATAGGAGAGATATGCCGTTATGCTGCCGGTCACTTCTTTGGCTTTCTCGTCCACACCTGCCCGATTTGCGCGAATCTTGACCCAACTGAGGATCCATCCCCGTGTTTCCATCGCTTGAACCTGGCTCGACCATCGATGTTTTCAGGGCAATGCGGTATCAAAAAAAGGCCTCGGCCCGTGACCATAAAGCTGGCCTACTGGGACCATGATCAATTCCGCAAAACCAGATTTGTTCGATCAACGCCGGTTCATGCTCACCCGCTTCGCCAGGCTGCTCGCCATCCTCGCGCGCGGCGCGTACGACATGAAAGTCGCGGTGCATCTCGAAGAAGACGGGGCGCGCCTCCTGCAGTTCGACGGCAAAAACCCCACCGAAGCCGGCGGAATGATCGACGACTGTTTCGTCGAGTTCGACGGTACGGTGATCGCAACTGTGGAATACAAAGATCTCGGCTTAAAACCTCATTGGGTACGGTCAATCCTTCCTTTGTTGCGAGAGGATCCACTCTACAGCGACGTGCTTGGCGAGACCCTGCTCGCTGCCAAGATGAACGAATTCGAGCGGTTTTCGCTGATGTTCGAACCGTCGACATGGAAGCGGGTGGTGCAGGAGCAGAACTGCCGACATTTCGGACTGGTGATCGTGCCACCAGACACCGACGGTGGCTATCGCCTGCGGCTCCAATTCCATGTCAGTGGCATCTCCCGCGCACTAAACCGCGAAATGATGCTGGCGGCTGCGGACGGAAACGAGGTGAGGTAAACCAGTGTTCGTATTCCACGCAGAGCTCCTGGAGTGCCAAGCTCAAGCATTGAGCGCGTTGGCCGACGCGGATTTCATGTGGTTTTCCGACTTCAGCAGCGTGGGCGCGGACCATGACGAAAGAGTGATTGAGGTTTGCGGGATTCGAGAGAAGACAACGGCGCGTCGTATTCAGTGCGCGTTGAAAAAGGCATTTCCCGAATGGTGCTGCCAACGCGTTTGGTACAAAGATTTCGGAATCGAAACGGGCTGGGAAGTTTGGATGTATGTGCCGAAGGCAAAGATGGATCGATCACGATGACCATACGCAAGACAACGGGTCGGTTCCTCGTAATAAATGACACCGACGGCATCCTTGCCGCGCCCCAAACCTTCGGCAGTCGCAAGGAAGCGGAGGAGTGGTGTGCCGAGTTCCGCGAGCGATTCCGTGCGCAGGGCTACTACCTGACGACAAGCTGCGAAAGGATCAGTCCAGACGAGATCCAATTGCGAATCGAAGAGGTGCGATGACTTTGAGCCCGACTTTCGCTGACCGAGCACCCTGTAACTCGTGAAGCTTGTAACCATGTCCAATCTTGTTACAATGCGGCAGTATGGTGACCGCTACTAAGCAAAAACAACCCGGGAGGAAATATGTCTACTGTTAGCCAAGTCGTCCATCAACTGCAGGCCCGGCGCAAGCAAGGCGAGCGAGAAATCGAGAAACTCAACCTTGCCATCAAGGCACTGACATCCATTGATTGGAAGTCAGTAACCACAACCGCAGGAATCAGGCGCAAACCCAAGTTCACGGCTGCTGGCATCGCCAGAATCAGGGCTGCACAGAAGGCACGCTGGGCTAAAATCAAGGAGGCTGCAAAGAGATAGGGCTGCTGCCGCGCCTCGTACCCTTCCCTGCGAAGGGGCACGACGAAATAATCCTCGAGTGGTAAATTCTTACCACCCTGCTCGGCCCCCCCCAGTCGCCCCCGAGCAGGATGCCGCCTACGGCACCAGCCGCACGCGGCAGAAACGGGCAGGGCGGTTGGTGGTGGCGCCAGGGCGAACTGCGGAGAGCGGGGTTCTTGTTGCCACCCACCTGCCATCTGCACTACGCTGCCACGGGCAGGTTTCCATGAATACCGGAGTTTCGCGAAAGGATTTTCCCGCCACGATCATCAGACTGGTCGTGCGCTTGAGTTTGGTCGGACCGCTGGTTGCGGCGGGCTGCATGACGGTTCACACGCAGCGAGCTTCGGTTGATCAGAGTCTGCGTTCGCGAACGGTAAGGGGTCCCAGAAGTGAAATCTTCAACTTGGCGGTGCGGTGCGTCCATCAGGAGTTTCCCGAGGGCATCGTCCGCAGTGATGTGGCTATGGGGGAGATCGTTGTTACCGATTATTCAGTTTCTTCAGTTTATTCAGTTGTGCGTGGCGATGTCGTGCTGAAGGTCGCCGTCATCGGCTGGCCAGATGATCGGGTTGAGGTGAATGCCTCGGCCACTGGATTGTGGGCCAACCAACAGAGAAAGGCAGTTGGCAAATTCCTCGGTGACTTCGACCAAGCTTATGCCGATTGGGTCAAAGAGCAGAGGATGGACCGGCGGGCGGTGGAATAGCTGACTGCTTCCAAGGCAGGGGCTGTTCCTCGCCGCGAGGCGAGCCGGAGGGAATTCAGCAAGGAGGAGTTATTGGTCGCACGGGTTCACTTCTACTTCAGACTGCCAAATACCTTTTTGAGCAGGTCGGTGGTGCGTGCCGCCGGGTCTTCGCGGATCCTTTTCTCTTCGGCGGTTACCATTTTGAAAAGGCCGTCGAGGGATTTCTTGGTGACATAGCCGTCGAGGTCGCCTGCGTCCTTACCGAGGAACGTGGCGGCGGGGCCGGCTTGCTGCAAGAGATTCTTGTAGGCGGCGGTGACGCCGGTTTTGGCGGTGGCATCCTTGACGATGGGTAGGAATTGCTCGTGCAATTGTGTTTCACTGGTCTTGCGGAAGTACTGCGTGGCGGCGTCGCTTGGCCCGGTCAGGATGGCTTTGGCATCCTCGACGGTCATATTCGTAATGGCCCCGGCGAAAACATTGGCGGCGACGGGGACGGCCTTTTCAGCGGCGTGGTTCATGGTCGCGACGAATTCGTCGGCCAGTTTGCTCTGGCCGACGGCACGTAGCGCCCCTTCCACCTGGTGAAGCTGCGGCGGCATCGGAATCTTGACGTCGGTGTTGTTGAGAAAGCCGCCCTCTTTGCCAAGGTTGGCGATGGCCTGGTTGACGCCTTTGCTGAGCGCTTCCTTCAGGCCACTGGCGACGTCACTTTGGGACAAGACCGCCAAGGTGGTCGGAACAACAGCGCTGCCGGTCGTGTTGGAACCGCTTTTCGGGTTGAGAAGATCCAGCCACCCGGCGTGGCCGACAAGAGGCGCAACGCAAACGATCACGACCAGGATGGCGAAGGTTTTGAACAGCAAGTTGAATTTCATTATGGTTTCTCCGTTGACCGGACCAGTTTTTTCCAGCCAGAGTTTGTATTAGTCCGAGTCCATGCATTTTGAACTAGGGTTTTTGGTTTGTCCATCACCGACACGGGGAGGGCGAAGGCCGGGTCGTGTACTAACAGATTGTTGCTGCCCCTTGTTAGCCCGGCTTGGGTAGTGCCTTAATTTGAAAAAGTAGACGGCATCGGCCTGCTATTCCATTCGATGGAATAGGAGGGCAAAACGCCCAACGGTGGCGGGGTCACACGGTGTAACCGGGGGCATTCCCACATAAGAATGGGATTGCTGCCGCTCCCGGAGGTTTAGAGATTAAACTGCCGGACTTCAAAGCTCTACCGGTGTGATTTCGACCTCTCCGATGCGCGGAGAGGTTGGAATCCTGCCTACCGGCAAGCTGGGGAGTAACGGTTCAAAAGCCTCACAATGCCAAAATTGCTCTTTCTGCTCTCAGCCATACGAAACCGTCTACAGCATCAGCAACTGCAATGGTACATGAAGGGCGCCAATTGGCCAGCTCCCCGGCCCATCACGCTTGATAACGGCAAGCCGACCCCGGCGTTACGAACGATTTCGTGGCTCGATTGCGTAGAACAGTTCGCGCGAACCGAGTCTGCGGGAAAATAAAGATGGCAACGACCGTCTCCCCGGCAGTCAGGAAGCGGATATTGGAGCCGCAAAAGAGCTTGATTGTACTGTCAGAGAGGATAAAATCTTGATCAATGTGACTGTCTGTGACGCGATTGTCCCAGGGCGTATGTCAAATGGGAAATGTCGCCTAATCCCAGTGACACTCATGTATGGGATCAGACGATCCAACGGAAAACGGTGACCAAATATCCAACCCAAGAAATGAGTGTACAATTATGCCAGTCAACCTAGCCGCCCTCAGGAAGCAACTGGTGTCCCTGAGCATGAGTACAACCGCAGTGCTGGCCGTTTCAGAATGGTTGCCCCGCAGGATTAGGAACTTGTTTTCTTCGGCGACACTGCTTGCGCTTCTGTGCTTGTGCTCCTGCCAGACGGTGACCCTTGACATGAGGCAGCTGGAACAACCAGTCGTTTTTAACAATAATCCCTGCTTGCCCTCGGAAGGGGCTGATTCGATCAAGTTGACCGATGTCGATTACTACTCGGCCAATTTGACTAGATCCCAAATGACCGCCTCCTATGGCAATCAATATGCAACGACAACAGTATCGCAAAACACATATCAAGATCAGGCCCAGGTTAACGCGTTTCAAAAAATCGGTGGCCAGCCCAATCTCATCATCCGTGGGGTTACACTCGACACAGATAGCCTCGCAATTAACGGCCTTTTCGTGCTTTTCGATAAGGTTACGATGCAAGCCAACGGGAGGGTGACGCAAGTCAATCGCGTAGTTCCGGAGCCCCCCCTCGCCGTCCCACCACCGCCCACAACAGCACCCCCCGAAACACCACCGCCGCCCACAACAGCACCCCCCGAAACACCACCACCGCCCACAACAGCACCCCCTGAAACACCACCACCGCCCACAACAGCAGCCCCTGAAACACCAACCCCAACAACACCTAGCAATCGGCCAGATTCCAGCGTTGCGACCACGAACACCTCAGAAACCAAAGGAGAAACCAAGCCATGAGAACCATGATCTGGATTCTACCCGTCATCTTACTCACTGGCTGCGCCGGGGGCCGGTGCTTGGTGACCGCACGGACCATCGACCCACCCGTAAGTTTTACAGCGTGTGTGCTCGACTCCTCAGGACGAATTCGCAGGGCCAGACAAGATGAAATCGTAAGTCACTTTGTATTGAACAAGCATAACTGGTCTATGTTCTACAAGCTCGCCCCACTCGGCGCAAAGGAATGGGATATCTCTCAAGAGCTTAACGCCAAGATTCAGCAAGCTGGCGGAAATGCGGCTGTGAATGTGACAGTTCATGCAGAGGGCGCTAATATGCTTGTGTGGTATTTCGCTGCCTTGGTGCCGATCATACCCAGCTATGTGGATGTGACCGTCCAAGGTGACATTGTGCGGTTTAGAGATGTCATGCCATGAATGCGTTATCCACTACTTTGGTTGCCCGACTGTTGGCCAGCCTCGCCTTGTGCGTTATGGGTTTGTGCGCTTGCACCACCACGACGACGGAGCGCACGCAAGTTGTGCCTTGGCTTAAGGACAATGCAAACGCGGGCACGATTACCCAGATTACTCGACCGTGGGGTTTTGAATACAAATACCAAGATGTGTCGGGGCATATTCTTCGCGTTGAGAATCGGGATCAGGGGCGACAACTGCTTTCGATCACCGAGTTTCAGTACGATGGGGCTGGCAGGGTTATCGAGGAACGACATTTCGACTCAGCCGAGAACATGCGGTTAACCCCCGATGGTTTTGCCATCCGCCGCTTTGTCTATTCTAGTGATGAAGACCGGAATGCAGTCACCGAGATAGCTTATTTCGATACAAACGGTAAGCCGGTCGCTATGCAAAGTGGATTTGCAGTTTTACGCCAGACATTTCAAGCAAACGGCCGAGTACGGAAGCTCGACTTCTTGGATGCCTCCAGAGAACCAACACCTTCCACTTGGCTTGGGGTCGCAAATATCGTGGAAGTGCAATACTCATATCTTGCCGGGGTGACCGAGGTGACGTATGCCGCCTTTCTGGATGCATCTGGCCGGGTAGTCGAAAGAAAACAACTAAGCGGACTAACATCCGCCTATAGTAGCTATGCTAATACTACCTACTATTACCCTACGTATTACTACCGGCATTAACCACAGCACGAGGAGATCCCCGCGCGACCTCTCTCGCTCCACACCCGCGACTGACTGACAAAACGCTACCGCTACCCCGTAGGGTCAAAAAACTCGTCCTCGCCGAATTCCTTCGGATAGCATCACTGCGAGGAACTCCGATGCCTTGGAAGCGAATGTTGGCCTATATCACCGGAAGTGTGAACGAAGACCTGTTGCGCCGAATCGAGTACTTGCTTGAGGAGAACCGCGTTCTGCGACACCAAATCGACAAGCGCATTCTGCTAACCGACCACGAGCGACGAACCCTTGCCGAGAGAGCCGTCGCTCTCGGCAGACTGATGGCCGATACCGTGACCATCGTCAAACCCGAGACGATCCTCAAATGGCACCGACGATTGGTGGCCCAGAAGTTCGATGGCTCTCGGTTTTGGAAGCGACACGGCCGGCCACCCACCAAAGCCAAACTGGAAGACCTCGTCGTCCAGTTGGCGCGGGAGAATCCGGCTTGGGGTTACGACCGAATTGCTGGCGCCGTCCACAATTTGGGACACAACATCAGCGACCAGACCGTCGGCAACATTCTCCAGCGTCACGGCCTTGGGGCATCACCCGAGCGACGGAGGAACACC
>Ga0187861_10000062_pt1 | contig 140846 bp, 124 predicted proteins | sample June2016WEW_10_1_3_FD_132986 | JGI IMG/M metagenome (GOLD analysis project Ga0187861, IMG submission 132986) | Peatland microbial communities from SPRUCE experiment site at the Marcell Experimental Forest, Minnesota, USA - June2016WEW_10_100 | ecosystem: Environmental > Terrestrial > Soil >...
AACTGCGATGGAAAGACTTTCTGCGCGCCGTGCCGTTCTTTATTCTTTCGGCAGGCTTGGGCTTGGTGACCGTTTGGTTTCAATACCATCGGGTCATGGGAGGACGTCCTGTCCGTACCGAGGGTTTTGCTGGTCGTCTGGCCGCGGCCGGTTGTGTGCCTTGGTTTTACCTGTCCAAGGCGCTGCTGCCGGTTGACTTGATGGTGATTTATCCGCGATGGCAGATCGATGGGGCGCGTTGGATCTCCTACGTGCCCGGGATAATTCTCGCGGGCGGTTTCGCATTCCTTTGGTGGAAACGAAACGCGGGGGGGCGACCATTGCTTTTCGCTCTCGGGTATTTTGTCGCGATGCTGTTCCCGGTACTGGGTTTCTTCGACCAGCATTTTTTTCGGTTGTCATTCGTTGCGGATCACTGGCAGTACTATTCGATCATTGCCCCGATTACCCTGGTTGTCGTCGCCGGAGAATGGATTGGCCGCCGTCTGGGCGGCCAGCGGCGGCAGTGGGCAACCGCGCTGGGCGTGGCCGTGCTACTGGTGCTGGGAGAAGCCACTTGGACGCGAGCCGGCGTTTATGTAGACGCGGAAACACTCTGGCGCGACAATGTCGCAAGAAATCCGGATGCGTACATGGCGCAGAACAATCTGGGCACTCTTCTGGCGCAAACGGGCCGGCTCGAGGAAGCCATCGCACACTTGGAGCAGACACTCCGTCGTGGCCCCGACGTCTTTGAGACGCACTACAATTTGGGAGGCGCTTTGGCCGCAGCGGGCCGGACGCAGGAGGCGATCCAACAATTCGAACAGGCGTTGCGCCTCAAACCTGATGACGCCGAGGCGAACAACAATCTGGCGAACACCTTGCTCCAGGCGGGTAGGGCAGCGGAAGCCGTGGCTCACTATGAGCAGGCGCTCCGCCTGAAACCCGATCTCGCGCAGACGCACTACAATTTGGGAGTCGCCTTCGAGCAAATGGGCCGCATCGAGGCGGCCATCGGGCATTATGAGCAAGCCTTGCGAATCAAGCCCGATTATGCCGAAGCCCGGAACAGCCTCGCCCAATTGCGGGCCGTTCAGTAGGTGGCCAGCCTCAGGACCTGAAAGCGTAAGGTTCGCAAATCGTTCAACGTGGGAACGCATGCACAGGGGTATCCGCTTGTCGCGGCTGACAAGTTTGTGTAATCTCCCGCGCTGTTGAAAACGCAGAAGTTCATCCCGTTGTTGGTGGTTGCCGCGGGACTGCTGGCGTATCACAACAGCTTCAGGGGCCCGTTCATCTTTGACGACACGGGATCGATCCAGCGGAACCCGACGATCCGCCATCTCTGGCCGGCTTGGCAGGCGTTGTCGCCGCCGCACCGGGGTGGCATTACTGTTGAAGGCCGGCCGCTCATCAATCTTTCCCTCGCCATCAACTACGCCTTTGGCGGTACCAGGGTTCAAGGGTATCACATCCTGAACCTGATCATTCATATCCTCGCGGGTTTGACCCTGCTGGGCATCGTGCGACGGACGCTGCTGCAGCCGAGGCTGCGCGAGCAGTTCGGTACGGTGGCCAACGAATTGGCGCTGGCCGTGGCGGTTCTCTGGACGGTTCATCCCCTGCAGACCGAGTCGGTGACCTATGTCATCGAACGGACCGAATCGCTCATGGGGCTGTTCTTCCTGCTCACGCTGTACTGTTTCATCCGCGGAACCGAGTCGCCCCGGCCCCGCGCGTGGTACAGCCTGTGCGTGACCGCCTGCGCGTTGGGGATGGCCAGCAAAGAGGTGATGATCGCGGCTCCTCTGATTGTTTTGCTTTATGATTGGGTGTTCCTTGCGTCGTCGTTTCGGGAATTATGGCGGCGGCGCACCGCCTTATATGTTGGCTTGGCCGCGACGTGGTTGATCCTGGCAGCGTTGGTAGTGACCACCCCTCGTGCCGCCACGGGGTTTGGGATTGAAGGCCTGACGCCCTGGGACTATCTCAAGACTGAGGCCGGTGTGATTGTTTACTATCTGCGGCTTTGTTTCTGGCCCCACCCGCTGGTGATTGATTACTTTGACTGGCCGATTGCGCGGTCGCTGAAAGATTGTCTGGTACCCGCTATCGTAGTGGCCGGCCTCTTGGGGGCGACGGCTTGGGCATTTCGCCACCGACCGTGCCTGGCTTTTTTGGGTGCTTGGTTTTTTCTCATTTTGGCGCCAACGTCCAGCTTCCTGCCGAGCCTCAATGAAGTGGCAGCGGAGCGGCGAATGTATTTGCCATTGGCAGCGGTGGTTACAGTGGTCGTGATCGGAATTCATGCGCGGGCGGGACGGCGGAGCCTGCCGGTGTTTCTTGTGTTGGCGGTATGGCTGGGATTGCTCACCGTGCAGCGTAATGAGGATTATCGCAGCGAAATCTCCATCTGGAGCGACACAGTCGCCAAACGACCGGACAATGCACGAGCACACACCAGTTTGGGCAGCGCTCTAACCGAGGCGGGTTGGGCACCGGAGGCGATCGGACACTTAGAGCAGGCGCTGCGGCTCAAGCCGGATTACACCGACGCGCACTACAACTTGGGGCTCGTCCTGGCACGACTGGGCAGGCTGCGGGAAGCGATGTGGCACTATGAGCAAGTACTGCGGATAAAGCCCGATGATGTCGCCGCGCACGACAACCTCGGGAATGCCCTGACGCGATCGGGCAGGATACCGGAAGCGATACAGCACTACGAACAGGTGCTGCGGATCGAGCCCGATAACGCCGCGGTGCACTACAATCTGGGGGTCGCATTTTGGCAAGAGGGTAAGATTGAGGATGCCATTGGGCAGTATGCGCAGGCGGTGCGGATCAAGCCGGATTACGCTGAGGCGCACTACAATCTGGGAGCCACCTTGGGTCAGGTGGGCAGGATACCGGAAGCGATCGAGCATTTGGAGCAGGCACTACGGGTCGAGCCCGATTTCGCCGAGGCGCACTACAGTCTAGCGATGACCTTGCGTCAGGTGGGCAGAATACCGGAAGCGATCGAGCATTTGGAGCACGCGCTACGGGTCGAGCCCGATTTCGCCGAGGCGCACTACAATTTGGGAGTCGCCTTGGAGCAAATGGGCCGCATCGAGGCGGCCATCGGGCATTATGAGCAAGCATTGCGAATCAAGCCCGATTATGCCGAAGCCCGGAACAGCCTCGCCCAATTGCGGGCGACGCGTTGATGGGCAAGGAGATGCAAAAACAGGCGTTTTCCCCCAGTGATTGTGGCGGCTGCCAACACCAGTAAACACAAGGGATTGCGGTTGGGTCTCATTGTTCTCCCAGTACTTGTGGCGGCTGGGAGGAGGGTCGCCTGCCCTTGGTTTGCCCGCCGCCCGCTTTCTGGGCATCCGGTGGCCGGGCACCCCCTAAAACCCGACTTGTGGCCGTATTGTAACCGCAGGCACTCTATTTCGTAACCACATGCGTTTATTTCGTAACCGCGTGCGTTTTATCCTTGCATCACGAACAAGAGATGCTAATAATAGTTGACTGGAGCGAGGCAATTTGTGCTATATGAAAGTTGGAGGGAGAACGCGAATGCGAATGCACAGGATAACTGCAACCGGGTTCCGTAGAAAGGCAGGCGCCTTTACGCTGATCGAGTTGCTCGTGGTCATCGCCATTATCGGGATTCTGGCGGCCATGCTGTTGCCCGCCCTGAACAAGGCAAGAGAAAAAGCCAATGCCGTCAATTGTCTCGGGAATATGCACCAATGGGGTCTGGCGTTGGGGATGTACTGTGATGATTGGCAGGATTACATGCCGTACGAGGGCGACACACCAAGGGCCCCGATCGACTCCGGTTACAACTTGGAGGCTTGGTTCAACATTCTTAGTGGTTACGTCGGCACCCCACCGCTGAAAAATCTGTATCCGCCAATCGCCCCCGACACGTCGAAAATTCCCGTGCCGGGGCTGAAGTCGCTCTACCTCTGCGCCAGCGTAAGGACGCCGTCCACGACGTATACCGGCGCGCCGGGCACCTCGAACCCATACTTCAGTTATGCGATGAACCGCGTGCTGACCGGGCTTTCCGGCAAAGTCTACAAGCGCGCGATCTGCGATAAGCCCTCCGATACGATCTTTCTCTCCGAGAGCGAAAATAACGCTTACTGCTTCACGGACGGCTACTACATCGGGCCCAACGCGCCCGCACCAGTGGTTCCGCCACGACACTCGGGGGGAATGAACTTTGTCTTTGTGGATGGACGCGCCCAGTGGGTCAAACTCGCGGAGTACGGACGGAAACAATCGATGACCAGCGGGAGCTCCGCGGAAGCCGAGTGGGCCCTTCCGCGTACGGTTTACTGGTTCCCGTGCGGCACCTGCGACAAGAGCTGATACGCCGAATTCCGAAATTAACAGATTTAGGATTGGTAGAATGAATATAGGAAGAAAGGGAATGACAATGAAGAGAATCATCAGATCAAGTATCGTGCTGGCGGTCGTGGCGCTCGCCACAGGGGCGTTGGCCCAAGGCTTCACAGCAGGCAACCTCGTGGTCTATCGCATGGGCGGCGGCACGCTTGAGAACGCTGGGGTCAACCCGCTGTCGAACACGGGCAGTGTTGTGTACCTCGACGAGTTCACCACAAACGGAGTGTTCGTTCAGTCGCATATGATGCCCACCAATTACTTTGGCGGCAACAGCCCGCTGATCGACAGCGGGACCGCCTTCGGGAATGGTTTGATCACCCGCTCCGCCGACGGCCGGTTCATCTTGGTGGTCGGTTACGGTGCCACGACCAACCAATTCTCGCACGCGCTCGGCTCAGCCTATGGCACAGAGGCGCCGCGGGTCGTCGCGACGGTGGACGGCAACGGCTACATTAACACGGAGACCACCCTGACAAACTCCTTGGTCAATGGTTCGCAACTGCGCAGCGCGTGCAGCGTCGATGGCACCAATCTTTACTTCTCCGGCGATGGAGTTGGCGGCGAAGGCGTGTGCTATACGCCCCGCGGCGGATCGGGCGTGGCGACGAACTTCCCCGGCATGACCAACATCCGGCAACTCAACATCTTCAGCAACCATCTCTACTTCAGCAGTGCTTCCAACGGCACCAACGTCTTCGCCGTTACGAATAATGTCGGCGGTTTGACAGAGACGATGAGGACAACAAACGATCTCGCAGTTGGAGATTTCGGTTTCGGCGTGACGAATTCCAGCAGCCCGTGGTCCTTCCTTATGTTCAAGCTGCACGGGGGGGGAGCAGACTCACTCGACACGCTGTATGTCACCGACTCCCCCACGGCCCCCGGTACCAAGTTAAGGGTGTGGAAGTATTCCTTGTCCGACGGCACTTGGACCGGAGTAGGCTCCATTACGGTGAACGGCGCGATCGGCATGACGGGGCAAACTCGAATTACCGGTACCACCACGAACGTGGATCTATGGTTGACCGGCGGTGGCGGCACCCTCACCGGCAATGACGCCATCTACGCGGTGACTGACAGCAGTGGTTACAATGGAAACCCCGGTGGCGTTCAAGGGGTGATCGCCCTTGGTGACCAGTTACCACTATCCGGGATTTCCGTGCGGGGCATCGCGTTCGCCCCTGTCGGAGGTGAGACCTACACTGACCATTATAGGCTCTCTGTCGGGCCGTTACTGGACGTCCACTGCACCGGCTCAACCGGCTGTACGCCCACGAATACATACACATACTCCCTCGCCAACTTGGGCTGGGGCAATTCAATGGGCTGGACTATGAGCTACCCCAACTGGGTTGACGTCAATCCGCACGCCGGCAGCATAGACAGCGGCGGCAGCCTCACGGTCACCGTTTCCTTCAACGACAACGCCCAGAGCCTGTCTGCTGGAACCAACATAGACACGATCACATTCAATAACACTGAGTCCGGTCATAACGGCACCCAGACACGCCAGGTCCAGTTGGTGATGTACGATCAGGATGTCAGCCCGAAGACTGACTTTGATCCCCAGGGACCGATCGCCGGTCCGTTCAGCCCGACGAACAAGGTCTACACCGTGTACAACGGTGGCGCCGGGACCATAAACGTGGTGGTGACCAACGACCAGTCGGTCAGTTGGCTGGGGTACAGTGCCACCAACTTTTCTTTGGCCAAATGCACGAGTACGAAGATCACCATCTCGTGCGACACAAATGCCGCCAATGTCATGTCGGCAGGTAACTACCCGACCTCCCTTATGTTCAGCAACGCCACCGCAGAAACCGTGATTCAGGCAGTCACTGCCCAGCTCACCGTCGGGGGCGTTTACTTCTGTGATGACTTCAGCGCGTTCACGCAAAACGCCAACCTCGCTGGCCAGCAGAATTGGGTGGCTAATGGAAGCGGCAACGAGCCCTGGGTCAGCAACAGCGCGGTCTACGTTTCCGGAACTTCGTCGGGAGGTGGCGACGAGCCTTACAAGAACATCTCGATAACAACGACCAAGAGCGGCTTCCTGTACGCGGGCATGATGTTGGTCATCACCTCCGCTCCGCCGGTGACAACTTCGAGCCCGTCGCGTATGACGTGCTTCTTCCAAAACCAGAATGCAGGCGGGTACGCGATGGACTACCTCAGTGTCAGGGATGTGGCCACCAACTCCGGCGAGTTCGTGTTCTGCGCCCGCAATCCCTTTACGTGGAAGTTTGATACAACCCATCGCAAATACGGGCTGCCTTATCAAGTGATTATCATGGCTGACCCGGGTGTTACCAACATGTATGTGTGGATCAATCCAGCCAGTTCGGCGGTAACCACCAACGCTGCGGACATCGACGCGAATAACGCTTCGGACACCGGTAGCGATTGGGGCCTCGGGTCCTACTCAATCCAGAATCAGTATGGCTCTGGCCAGCAGCCGGGCGTTTCCTTTAACAAGATCTGCATCACGACGAACCTTGCCGACACCTACAACGCCACGGCCTTCTTAACGCCGATACCCGGTTTCAACGCCAGCCCGGTGAGTGGTACCGCGCCGTTGACGGTGACATTCACGGATACTTCCAGCCCCATCCCGCTCGCGTTGTATTGGAATCTTGGTGACGGCACCTTGGTTACCAACAACGACGGCGCCGTCTTCCAGCATGCGTATGCCGTCGGTACCTATACCGTATCGCTGAAAGCCGTCAATCCAAAGGGTAACGTCACGCTGACCCAGAGCAACTACATCACGGTGACCGCCCCGATCACCGCGCCGTCGGCTGGCTTCAGCTCCACCACGCCGGTCGGTCTGGCGCCATGGCCGGTGACGTTTAGCTCTACTTCCACTGGCACAAAGCCACTCACGCTGTTTTGGAATCTTGGTGACGGCAACTTGGTCACTAATACCGACTCAGGGAGTGGCGCCACCGTCGGGCCTCATCCGTATGCCGCAGGTGTCTATACTGTGGCGCTGATAGCCAGCAATGCAGCGTCGACTATAAGCACGAATGTGCAGAACCGCCTGGTCTGGGCGCAGACGCCGTTGGAGTCGTGGCAGCAGTCCTACTTCGGCACCACCAATGGCGCGGCGCTCCTGAGTACGAACTCCGCCTCCGGCCTGCTCAACAGCGACGAGTTCGCGGCGGGCTTCAGTCCGATCAACGCCGCCGCCTATCCCCACGTCGTCAAGATCGTGAAGTCGACTGGCAATATGGTCGTGACGTATCTGGGGGCCAACGGCGACAACTCGTGGTCGCCCGGCATTGCGATGCGCACCAACGTCTTGGAATTCACGACCGGTTCGCCTGCCGGCAACTACTCCAACAACTTCGCGACCGCTTTTACGTCGGACAACCAGGGGACCAACATCCTCAGTGGCGGGAGCGGAATCGGCACGAACGTGACCGTGACGGATACGGGCGGCGCGACCGGCGCGACGCGGTACTACCGAGTCCGTGTCATAGCCCCGTAACAGGGCCTTGAAATAGCGAGCGCTGGCGCTTCTCAACATCCAGTTGGGAGGCGCCAGCGCTTTACTTTCCGGGGATTACGGCAAACGCGGCATCATCCTGGCGTGTCTGGCTGGCCATCGGATGGAACGGACAGGATTCAGGGCAAATCGGTCTGGCCCATGAGGTAGCGGTCGCACTCGCGCGCCGCGCCCCGGCCTTCGTGAAAGGCCCAAACCACCAGGCTCTGGCCGCGTCGGCAATCCCCCGCGGCGAAGACCCCCTTGATACTGGTCGCATACGCGCCGAGCTGGGCCTTGACGTTGGACCGATCGTCCCGCTCAAGACCGAGCTGCTGGAGCAACGGGTCTTCGGGGCCGAGAAAGCCCATGGCCAGCAACGCCAACTGGCAGGGCACGACCTTCTCCGTGCCCGCGACTTCCCTCGGCACGAAACTGCCTTGGTCATCCTTCTGCCACTCGATTTGGACGATCTCCACTCCCGTCAGGTTACCGTGCTCGTCGCCGAGGAAACGCCGGGCGGTCCTGCAGTAAACCCGTGGATCCTCTCCGAAAACGGCCTTCGCTTCCTCTTGCCCATAGTCGAGGCGATGGATTTTCGGCCACTCGGGCCACGGGTTGTTCGCCGCCCGCTGCAAGGGCGGCTTCGGCAAAATTTCCAACTGGATCAGGCTCTTGCACCGGTGGCGCATCGCCGTGCCGACGCAGTCGGTTCCCGTGTCGCCGCCACCGATGACCATCACGTCCTTGCCTTCGGCGGGAATGAAGTCGCCGTTGCGATGGCCGTCCAACAAGCTCTTGGTGTTCGCCGTCAGGAACTCCATCGCAAAGTCTACACCGTGAAGTTGGCGGCCTTCGATGGAAAGATCGCGCGGCTTGGTTGCTCCCGTGCACAGCACGGTCGCATCAAATTCATCGAGAAGCTTCCGGGCGGGATAATTCTTCCCGATCTCCGTGTTCGGCACAAACGTCACGCCTTCCTGTGTGAGCAGGTCGACCCGCCGCTGCACGAAGGCCTTGTCGAGCTTCATGCTGGGGATGCCGTACATCAGCAGCCCGCCAATGCGGTCAGCCCGCTCAAACACAGTCACCGTGTGGCCCGCCCGGTTCAGTTGCGCCGCGGCACAAAGCCCGGCCGGGCCCGACCCGATCACCGCCACCTGTTTGCCGGTGCGGGCCTTCGGTGGCTCGGCCGTGACCCAACCTTCGTCCCAACCGCGGTCGATGATCGCGACCTCGATGTTCTTGATTGTGACGGGTGGATCGATGATGCCCAGCACGCACGAGCCTTCGCATGGAGCGGGGCACACGCGGCCGGTGAACTCGGGAAAATTATTCGTCTTGTGCAGCCGGGCCAGCGCCTCCTTCCACAACCCGCGATACACCAAGTCGTTCCACTCGGGGATCAGGTTGTTGATCGGACAACCGGACGCCATGCCACTGACCAATGAACCCGTGTGGCAGAACGGGACGCCGCAATCCATGCAGCGCGCGCCCTGTTCCTGGAGCTTCTCGACCGGCAGGTGCAGGTGAAACTCTTTCCAGTCGCCAAGGCGCTCCTGCGAGGAACGGTCCGCCGGCAACTCGCGTTTGATTTCCAGAAATCCGGTTGGCTTGCCCATCGGTAATCCGTATCGGCGCGGTCAGTTCCCCCCCACCCGCGCCAGGTCGTGCGCGTTTTGCTCGAACGCGGCCATAATCGCCTCGTCGCCGCTCAAGCCGGCCGCCGTCACGCGCTTCGTCGCCTCCAGGACACGTTTGTAATCCTTCGGCATGACTTTCACAAACTTCGGCACCATCTCCTCCCAAAGCTTCAGGATATTGCGCGCCCGTTCGCTGTTGGTGTAGTCCGCGTGCCGTTGGATCATCGCCCGCACTTCTTGGATCTCTTCCGGGTCCGTGAGTTTCTCCAGCCCCACCATGGCCATGTTGCAGCGCTTCGAAAAATCACCCACGACATCGAGCACGTAGGCCACGCCGCCGCTCATGCCGGCCGCAAAATTGCGGCCCGTCGAACCGAGCACCACCACCCGCCCGCCGGTCATGTATTCACAGCCATGGTCGCCCACCGCTTCGACGACCGCGTGCACCCCGCTGTTGCGGACGCCGAACCGCTCGCCGGCCATGCCGCGGATGTACGCCTCACCGCTCGTCGCGCCATAGAGCGCGACGTTTCCGATGATGATGTTCTCCTCGGGTACAAATGTCGAAGCCGTGGGCGGATAGACAATAATCCTGCCCCCACTGAGGCCCTTGCCGACGTAGTCATTCGCATCGCCTTGCAGCGTGAGCGTCATGCCTCGGGGCATGAACGCGCCGAAACTCTGGCCCGCGCTGCCTTTGAAATGCAGCTTGATCGTGTCCTCGGGCAAACCCTCCGGCCCATGGCGTCGCGTGAGTTCGCTGCCGGTGATCGTGCCCACGACCCGGTTCGTATTGCTGATCGGCAACGTCGCGTGAACTTTCTCGCGGCGCGCCAGCGCCGGCTCACAAAGCTTCAACAGCAACTGTTTGTCCAACGACCTTTCCAGCCCGTGATCCTGGTCGATCTGGCGGTGACGCCCCACCGCTGCCGCCACCTTCGGTTGGTGGAAGATTTTCGAGAAATCCAGCCCGCGCGTCTTGTAATGATCAATCGCTTCGTTCACGTCGAGTCGATCCACGCGCCCAACCATTTCCAGGATCGTGCGGAAACCGAGTTGCGCCATTAACTCGCGCGCTTCCTGCGCGACGAACTGCATGAAGTTGACGACGTGCTGCGGGTCGCCGCTGAACTTCGCGCGCAACTGCGGGTCCTGCGTCGCCACGCCGACCGGGCACGTGTTGAGATGACACACGCGCATCATGATGCAGCCGAGCGCGACCAGCGGCGCCGTGGCGAACCCGAATTCCTCCGCCCCGAGCAACGCGGCGACGACGACGTCGCGGCCCGTTTTGAGCTGGCCGTCAACTTCCACGTAAATGCGGCTGCGGAGATTGTTGAGCACAAGCGTCTGCTGGGTTTCCGCCAGCCCGAGTTCCCACGGCGTGCCCGCATGCTTGATGCTCGACAGGGGCGACGCGCCCGTGCCGCCATCGTGACCGCTGATGAGCACCACGTCCGCATGCGCCTTCGCGACGCCCGCGGCAACAGTGCCCACGCCGATTTCGCTGACGAGTTTCACGCTAATGCGGGCGTGCTCGTTGGCGTTCTTGAGGTCGTGAATCAACTCGGCGAGGTCCTCAATCGAATAGATGTCGTGATGCGGCGGCGGCGAGATCAACCCGACGCCGGGCGTCGAGTAGCGCACCTTCGCGATCCACGGATACACCTTCGCACCGGGCAATTCGCCGCCTTCGCCGGGCTTCGCGCCCTGCGCCATCTTGATCTGAAGTTCCTTCGCCTGCGTCAGGTAATGGCTCGTGACACCGAAACGGCCGCTCGCAACCTGCTTGATCGCGGAGTTCTTGCTGTCGCCGTTCGCCATCGGTGGGTAGCGCTCGGGATCCTCGCCCCCTTCGCCCGTGTTGCTCCGGCCGCCGATCCGGTTCATGGCAATCGCCAACGCCTCGTGCGCTTCCTTGCTGATCGAGCCGTAGCTCATCGCCCCGGTCTTGAACCGTTTGACAATGCTCTCCACCGGCTCGACTTCTTCAATCGGGATCGGTTGCGGCGCGAACTTGAACCCGAACAGCCCGCGCAACGTGCAGAGGTTCTTCGACTGGTTATTGACCAGTTCCGAGTACTCCTTGAAGACCGGGTAGTTGTTCGTGCGCGTCGAAAGTTGGAGTCGGTGAATCGTCTCGGGATTGAACAGATGAGTCTCACCATCCTGCCGCCATTGGTACTGGCCGCCGGCGTCGAGCGTCGCACCGTTGACGGGGCGTACGGGAAACGCGTGGCGATGGCGGGAGCGGACTTCCTCGGCGATGACGTCGATGCTGACGCCTTCGATTTGCGAAGCGGTCCCTGTAAAATACTTGTCGATGACCGAGTGATTGAGACCGATCGCCTCAAAAATCTGCGCCCCGCAATAGCTTTGGATGGTCGAAATCCCCATCTTGGCCATCGTCTTGACGACGCTCTTGGTCACAGCCTTGAGGTAGTTCTTGACCGCCTTCTTGTGGTCGATGTTCTTGAGAATGCCCTGGCGAATCATGTCATCGAGCGTCTCGAACGCGAGGTAGGGATTGATCGCGGCCACGCCGTACCCGATCAACAGCGCAAAATGATGCACTTCGCGCGGCTCACCCGATTCGACCACCAACCCAACGCGCGTCCGTGTTCCCTTGCGGATCAGATGATGATGCATGCCGGCGGCGGCCAGCAACGCCGGGATCGCCGCGTTCTCGGCGTCGACGCCGCGGTCGGACAGAATCAGGATGTTATGGCCGTCCTTGATGGCCTTGCTCGCCTTGAGGAACAATCTCTCGAGCGATTTTTCCAACCCCTTGCCGCCTTCATCGACCTTGAAGAGCGTCGGCAGTGTGATGGACTTGAAGCCGGGACGGTCAATGTGGCGCAAGCGCTCGAATTCCTCGTTGCTGAGGACAGGACCCTTCAGCCGGATCTGGCGGCAGCTTTCCGGCTGCGGGTCAAGCAGGTTGCCCTCGGGACCAATGGTCGTGTACGTGGACGTGATGAGTTCTTCGCGAATGCAATCGATCGGCGGATTGGTGACCTGCGCGAACAATTGCTTGAAATAGTTGTAAAGCAATTGCGACTTGTTCGAGAGTACCGCCAGCGGCGTGTCCGTGCCCATCGAACCGAGCGGCTGCACGGCGTCCTTCGCCATCGGCGCCAGGATGACACGCAGATCCTCAAAGGTGTACCCGAACGCCTGTTGCCGCAGCAGCACCGTGGCATGATCGGGTTGATGTACGTGTGGCGGCTCCGGCAGGTCTTCGAGATCCACCAGGCGTTGCTTGAGCCACACGCGGTACGGGCGTTCGGTGGCGATCGTCTGCTTGATCTCTTCGTCGGCCACGATGCGGCCAAGTTCGGTATCGACGAGAAACATGCGGCCGGGCTGGAGCCGTCCCTTCTGCAACACGCGTTCGGGGGCGATGTCGAGCACGCCAACCTCCGACGCCATGATGACCTGGTCGTCCTTCGTCACATAATACCGCGACGGACGCAAACCATTGCGGTCGAGCACCGCGCCGATCTTGACGCCGTCGGTGAATGCGATCGAGGCCGGACCGTCCCACGGTTCGATCAGGCAACTATGGTACTCGTAAAACGCCTTCTTCTCCTCGCTCATGCTTTCGTGTCCCGACCACGGCTCGGGAATCATCATCATCACCGCGTGCGGGAGCGAGCGCCCGCTCAGCACGAGAAACTCTAGGCAGTTGTCAAACATGGCCGAGTCGCTGCCGTCCTCGTTGATGATCGGCAGCAGTTTTTTCATATCGTCGCCAAACAGATCGGACTCCAACAACGACTCGCGGGCGTGCATCCAATTGATGTTGCCGCGGAGCGTGTTGATCTCGCCGTTGTGCGCGACGTAGCGATACGGGTGCGCGCGGTCCCAACTCGGGAACGTGTTGGTGCTGAACCGTGAGTGCACCAGCGCCAGCGCGGATTCGACGGCGGGGTCAAGCAAGTCGGGATAGAACCCCTCGACTTGTTCGGGCATCAGCATCCCTTTATAGACGACCGTCTTGCAGGAAAGGCTGGAGATGTAGAAACGGCTGCCGCCCTCGATGCCGGCGTAGCGAATGCCTCGTTCCGCGAGTTTGCGGATGACGTACAGTTCGCGCTCGAACGCCATGCCGTCCTTGATCTTCAGGTCGCGCGCGATGAACACCTGGCGGACGATAGGCTCGGAGGCACGGGCCGTGTCGCCCAGAGACGTGTCGCAGGTCGGAACGGTGCGCCAGCCGAGCAAGCGATGGCCTTCGTTCTCGACGAGTTCCTCGAAAAGCTTCTCGCACTTGTAGCGCCCGGACTTGTCGGGCGGCAGATAGACCATGCCGACGCCGTACTCACCGTACGCGGGCAGCGCGATCTTCTCCTTGGCGCACTCCTTCTTCAGGAATTCATGCGGCACTTGCATCAGAATGCCCGCGCCGTCGCCTGTGTTCGCCTCGCACCCGCACGCGCCGCGATGGCGCAGATTCATGAGCACCGTGAGCGCCTGGCGAACGATGTCGTGGGACTTCCTGCCCTTCGTGTTCACGACGAAACCGACGCCGCAGGAGTCGTGTTCGAAACGGGGATCGTACAGTCCCTGTTTCTCCGGCCAGCCGTACGGTGTGGTCGTGCGGACGTTACTCATTGCGCGCGTTCTCCAAACTCGCCTTTGGAGCGTGACTATATGACAAGTTTGCCATGGGTTTTCAACGTCATTGTCCGACTTTCACAGATTTTTTCTCTGGCGTGAATCCGGGAGCGTGGCCGGCCTGTTCTTCAGGAACAGCACGAGCTGTTTGACGGTTTTCATGACACGACTCCGTGCTTTGGATGTTCAGGCATGCAAAGGGAACCGTGTCTTCACCCGCCCGAGCGGGGAGGGTGAAGGACGATTACACTTCATGCCTTGTGTACTCCGGTACAACAGTTTGGGTTTTACCCGCCAGCTCTAAGAAGCGAAATTATTCACAAATATCACTTTTATGTTGAATTTAATTCAGAAAATAGCAAAATCGTGAACGAAAACAAGCGAAATCTTCAGCTTTCTTGAATTGCTGACGAAGGCATAACCATGCGCACATTTGACGATCAGGAACGAGCCATACTCAAAGCGCTCATCCGCGACCCGCGGCAGAGCGACAACTATATCAGCAAGATCACCGGTGTGCCGACACCGACTGTACGGCGCAAACGCAAACGCCTCGAAGAAGAAGGATTGCTCAGCTACTTTACCGCCATCGATCTCCAAGAGTCGGGCACCGGCACGTTCGGCGCGCGCCACCTCTACATCATCAAATTCCGCATCGGCATCACCGTGAAACAGATCGTCGAGGAAATCAAAAACGAGCCGAACGTGCGCTCGGTGTTCACGGACCTCATCTACGAATCCCACATCGCGGAAATGGACGGTCGTGTCGCCTTGGTAATGATCATCGAGGGCAAGAACGACGCCGACATCATCGAGAACGTTCAGGGCAAGATCATACCCTCGCTGCGCAAGAACCACGGCCCTGATTCCATCGAGGAAATCTCCACGTTGCGCCTGCTCGGCCCCATCCGGCTGTTCCACAACTACCTGCCGCTGGTGAACATGCACCAGGGCCTGTTGCGCGAGGATTGGACGGATGACGCCATCTTCGTGGGCTAAGTGGGTCGCACAAAGTGCTTCGCACTCGCCTTGCCGGGATGTAAATTGCCTGCGAGATGGCGCCGCGAGGCAAATAACTTCTTTGCGTGGGCGGCGTTTTTCACATGAGCGACACGAAAGTCATCTTCTGGGACGTGTACGGCACGCTCCTCACTGCGCACAGTGGAAGCCTTGATTCGTTGTTCAAACGCGAAGCCGAGCTTCGGCTGGCATTCGAGCGCACGGTCAAGAATTTCAACCTCCACGCCGTTCCCGCGCGTCTGCAGGACCTGTTTCTGCGCGGCATCCAGGCCGAGCGGGAAGCGCGCGTGGCCGAGGGCATTGCGCACCCCGAGGTGCGTGTCGACAAGATTTGGTTCAAGCTGCTGGAGAAGTTTCAGCCCGAGGAATCGCCCACGATCAGTTTCGCCCGCGAGGTCGCGTTGTTCTTCGAGCGGCAGGCCAACCCGAAGCAGCTTCAGCCGCGCGCGTTCGAAGTGTTGACGACGCTCAAACAACGGGGGCTGCGCCAGGGGATCATCTCCAACGCACAGTTCTACACGCCGATTGAATTGTCCGAGTTGCTGCGGGAGGAGAGTGGCAGCGCGATTCGCACGTACGAATCGATCTTTGACGCGCAACTCGTCTTTTTTTCGTTCGACCTCGGGGTGGCCAAGCCCGACTTCGCCGGGTTCCGTCGTGCGGTCGAAGCGTTGACCCGCGAAAACATCATGCCTGACGATTGTGTGTTTGTGGGCAATTCGCCGGCCAACGATATCGCGCCCGCTCGGCACGTTGGATTCAGGGTGGTTCTTTTCGCGCCAGAGGCTGTCCCCGACTCAGCGGCCAAACCCGATCTGGTGATTCACAACCTCAGGCAGTTGTTGGAGTGGCTGTGAAAACTACAATGTTGCATGATCACAGATACACTTGCGAAGTTGCGGTGTTTGAGTCAAAGTTGGGAATCAGCGGGGCAGGGCCTGCAACGCGGGCTGGACGATGGCGTGCCCCGCAAGTATGCTGATCGTGACATAATGGAAAGGGTCGGTAGCAACATGAAACGTCTTCAACTGGTTTTCGCGGCTGCACTTGCCGCGGTGGCGTTGGCTGCCGCGGGTTGCTCGAAGAAGGAATCCGAGACACCTCCGCCGCCGCCCGTATCCACAACGATCCAGAAACCGCAATCACCGACCGTGCCACCATTGCCGGCGGTTACGACTCCGACACCGACGCCGACGGAGGCCGCCGCAACAAATCCGGCGGGGGCGGACGACGAGGCCGCGGCGCAGGTGAAAAAATTGGAGAGCGATTACCAGAACACGCAAGACTTCCAGAAACGCGTCGTGATCCTCTACGACCTCAGTTCCACCGAGTCGCCTGATACCATCGATGCCATCGCCCGGCTCTTTCTCAATGAAAAGGACCCGGAACTGAAGGTCGAGTTGATCAACTCGCTGACGGATATCGACGGCCAGAAGGACAAGAAGCTGGCGATCCTGAGCAGCGCCGTGCGGGGCGACCAACCGAAGGATGCCCGTTTGGAGGCGATCGACGGCATGGCCGACGTGGAAGACAAGCGCGCCATTCAGATCCTGCAGGCATTCGCGAACGACCCGGACGAAGAGATTCGGGACGCGATCAAGGATACCATCGAGCAGTTGCAGACAGTGACGACCGAGGCGCAACCGGGTCAGTAGGCGCTCCGGGCGGGCGGCGAGATTATCGTTGACGGAGGCCAAAGCTTCCGCTATTTTTCATCCCCCTTCCCACGAGGAAAGAGGACACATTCATGTATGCAGTGATTCGAACAGGTGCCAAGCAATACCGCGTCCAGCCCGGCGACGTTGTGGAGGTCGAACTCCTCGACGGCGAGAAGGGCAAGGACATCGCGCTGGAAGACGTCCTGCTGGTGGCCGACGGTGACAAGGTGCAGGTCGGCAAGCCCAACGTCAAAGGCGCGCGCGTGACCGCCGAGGTTATCGATCCCGACAAAAAGGGCACGAAAGTCATTGCCTTCAAATTCCGCCGGCGCGAAGGTTACCACCGCAAACGTGGCATTCGCCCGCACCACACCGTCTTGAAAATCAAAGAAATCGTCGTAAAATAGCAGTTCGCAGGTCAGGCGCCGGAGGGTTTCGTCATGGCACATAAAAAAGGACAAGGTAGTTCACGCAACGGACGCGACAGCGTCAGCAAACGGCTGGGCGTGAAACGATTTGGCGGCGAGCAGGTCAGCGCCGGCAGCGTCATTATCCGTCAGCGCGGCGCCCGCTTCGTGGCGGGCAGCAACGTCGGCACCGGGCGCGACTGGACCCTGTTCGCTCTTGCCGAAGGCAAAGTCCGCTTCGACCGCAATGGTCACCGCGTCAACATCGACCCCGTCGCCGCACCCGCCAACGAGTCGTAACACTATTCCTTTCGCGATTGGGCAGATTCATGTCTGCCCCTTTCTCTTTTGTCGTCGCTGGCAAGTCTTCCCTGCTTAGCACTTCTCCGCCATCTATGGTAAACTCTGCCTGTATGACGGCTTTGCGCGCAGTAACCGAGACGGTGACATCGGGCGCCAATCTTTCGCGTGGCGACGTGGCGGAGGCCGTGCGCGCGCTGCTCGACAACGTTGTTGCGGATGACGCCAAGGCCGATTTCCTCACGGCGCTGGCCCGGAAAGGCGAGTCGGCCGAGGAAATCGCCGCGTTCGCGCTGGAACTACGGGCCCGCGCGGTCGACCCGCAGATTGACCCTGCGCGGTTCGGCGGCGTGGTCCTGGACATAGTCGGCACGGGCGCGGACATGACGCACACGTTCAACATTTCTTCGTGCACGGTATTTGTCGCCGCGGCGGCGGGCGCGGCGGTGGCCAAGCATGGCAATCGCGCCATCACCAGCAAATGCGGCAGCGCGGATGTGCTGGCGGCGCTGGGGGCCAGGATCGAACTTTCGCCAGAGGCGGCGCGGCGTTGTCTCGAGACGACCGGCGTGACGTTTTTCTTTGCGCCGCATTACCATCCTGCGTTCAAGGCCATCGCCCCCGTACGAAAGAAACTGGCGGAGCACAATCAGCGCACGGTGTTCAATATTCTCGGTCCGCTCGTCAATCCTGCGCGCCCGACGCATCAACTCGTCGGCGTGTTCGACCGCACGCTGGTGGGGCGGTTCGCGGAAGTCCTGCGTTTGCTCGGGCTGAAGCACGCGCTGGTCGTGCACGGAGACGGACTCGACGAATTATCCACGATGGGTGTCAATACCATGGCTGAGTTGTGGTCGGATCGCATCGAAGAAACTGAGCGCGATTTCCGCGTGCCACATACGTTGTGGCGCGGCGCCGCGGTGAAGCCGGAGGAATTGTTTGGCGGCGACCCCGCGACGAATGCAGGCATCGTGCGTGACGTGCTCGGCGGCAGGGACCGAGGTGCGCGACGCGACATCGTGTTGCTGAACGCGGCGGCGGCGCTCGTGGTTGCCGAAAAAGCGACGGACTTCGTTAGTGGATGGAATTTGGCGGCGGAGTTGATTGACAGCGGCGCGGCGAGGGAGCGGCTGGAGCGATTTGTGGACGCGACAAATCGGGGGTAATTCGGTTGGCATCCAGCCATGAGTTTTCGCTGTACATTTCATGAGTTTACGGGCATCTGAATTGCTTAGGTATGGCTGGCAAGAGAAACAAACCCATGATTCGCCTCGATTACGCGGCGTTGAGTGACAACTCAGCGCGAGAGGGTGAGATCCCCCGGGAACTGGTCAAGAAGGCCAAGGGCCTTCTTGGTCGCCGGGCACGTACGGAAGTTTTGCAGATGATGGATCAGTCGCTGCGCGTACAAGCCGCCGAGGTTGCCCGACGACAGATGGATCCCCAACGACTCCATAAAGTCGGTCGGCAGGCCGTATTGGAGGCCATCAAATCATATCAGATCGACCAGCCGGAAGATTTTCGCGAATTCGCCATCGCCCTTGCGCGACAGGCAATGATTCTTGCCAAGAACAAGACGCGCGCCGATGTGGTTCCGCTGGCGCCGCCGCCGTTGCGAGACGAACCGTCGCCGCCGCCAAAGCCGCCACAAGAACCCCAGGAACCAGAATAGAATTGCATTCAGGTTCCGGTTGTCGCATCCTCTTGGTGCTATGCTCATCAGTAAGAAGATCAACGACGCAATCAACCAGCAAATCGGCAATGAATTTGGCGCTTCGCTTCAGTACGTGGCGATCGCCGCGCACTTCGACGAGGAGGCGCTGCCGCAATTGGCCGCACACTTCTACCAGCAGGCCGCGGAAGAGCGCGATCATGCCATGCGGTTCGTGAAGTTCCTTGTCGAGACCGACGGCGAAGTGGTCATTCCCGCCGTCAAGGCCCCGAAGCACAAATTTGCCTCGGCTGAAGAGGCGGTACAATTGTCGCTCGACTGGGAGGTTGAAGTGACCCAGCAGATTCACAAGCTCGTCGATCTGGCCAAGAAGGAAGTCAATTACACGACCGATAACTTCCTGCAGTGGTTCGTCAAGGAACAACTCGAAGAAGTTTCCTCGATGGACAACCTTCTCAAAGTGATTCGCCGCGCCGGCGAAGACGGGTTGTTGCGTGTGGAAGAATACCTTGTCCGAAAGTCCGGCCACAGTTCGTCGCCCGAAGCAGACACCACCTGAGCGCATCGGGCTGGTGTTGGCGTTGAGTGTCGCGGCGGCGGTTCTGGCCGTAACCAGCGTGGAGGCGGCCGACGTTTGCGCGAGCCGTGACCGTATGGTTCGTGAACAAATCGAATCGCGCGGCATCACGAATGCCGCGGTGCTCGCCGCGATGTATCGGGTCCCGCGGCACGAATTCGTGCCCGAGCGCTGGATCGACGCCGCCTACGAGGACCATCCACTCCCCATCGGTCACGGGCAGACCATCTCGCAGCCGTACATCGTGGCGCTCATGACCGAACTGCTGCAACTCTCGCGAGGCGCAAAGGTCCTGGAAGTCGGCACCGGTTCGGGGTACCAAGCGGCGATTCTTGCCGAGGTCGGGGCGGAGGTTTACTCCATCGAAATCCTCGAGCCATTGGCCAAAGAGTCGGCGGATCGCCTCCGGCGCCTTGGTTACAACAAGGTTCACGTCAAACAAGGTGACGGCTATCTCGGCTGGCCTGAGCATGCCCCATTCGACGCGATCATCGTCACCGCCGGTGCGGACAACATTCCGCCGCCATTGGTGAAGCAACTGAAGCCGGGTGGCCGCATGGTGATCCCAGTGGGCGAGGCACACGGAGAGCAAATGCTCATGCTTGTGGAGAAGGGTCTCGATGGCAAAGTCACCACGCACAACGTGGCCCCCGTCCTGTTTGTGCCGCTGACACGTGAACCCGCCAGTTGATGGGCTTCACAGCCCCGAGTCGAGCACCGAGCGAACGAGTTGGTTGAGCGCCTCGGTGTTGTAGGGCTTTTGCAGGTAGCCGAGACAGCCGTGGCGCAACATGCGTTCGCCTTCCTGGTCATGGCTGTAGCCGCTGGAGACGATGACGCGCACATCCGGGTTGATTTCCTTAATGTGTGCAAAGAGTTCGGGTCCGCTGACCCGCGGCATCACCATGTCGGCAATCACCAAATCGATTTCCTCCTGATGCTCGCGGTACGTCGAAAGCGCCGCCGCGCCGTCCGGCGCGCTGAGCACCTTGTAGCCCTTTGCTTCGAGGCCGATCTGTGCCATCTCGCGGATCACATCCTCGTCCTCGGCCAGCAGGATGCACTCGTGGCCGCCGCGTGTCTTCGCTTCCGTTGGCACAGGTGTTTTGCTCGGCGTCTTCTTGGACGCCGGGAGGAAGATCTCAAACAATGTTCCCTGCCCGGGCTTTGATTCGACGCGCAGTTCACCGCCGGCGCCCTTCACGATGCTGAGCACCATCGATAGTCCGAGCCCCGTGCCCTTGCCGGGCCGTTTGGTGGTGAAGAACGGTTCGAACACGCGCGAGAGTGTGGCTGCATCCATGCCGCAACCCGTGTCGCGGAACCCGAGGGTGACGTAATCGCCGTCCGGCAAGGAAAGCGCGGGGCGGAACGGATCGGTCGCGTCCAAGCGCACGTTGCGGGTCGTGATCGTGAAGATGCCGCCTTCGGGCATGGCGTCACGCGCGTTGACGGCGATGTTGAGGAAGACCTGCTCGAGTTGGGACGGGTCAACCTCGATCGGGTGGAGGTCCGTGGCAAACTGGCGCTGTATGAGGATCGATTTGTCGAAACTGCGATCGAGCATCTTGAGCGTCTGCTCGATGCAGTCGTTGGGGTTGATCACGGTCAAATGCGGCCCTTCCCGCCGCGCGAAAGCGAGCAGCTGTTTCGTCAGTGCCGCACCGCGGTGCGCACTGGCCTCCGTCGCTTCCAGGTACCGATACGTCGGGCTGGACGGGTCGGTCTGCAGTTTCACGTAACTGGCGCACGCCAGAATCGCCGCGAGCACGTTGTTGAAATCGTGCGCGATGCCGCTCGTCAAGGCGCCGATGGACTCGATCTTCTGCACTTGGACGAGGTCGCGGTACAACTCCTCGGCTTGCACGGCGCTGGCGATGATGTTGGCGACGGTCTGCATTTCCGCGGCCAACGACTGCGAAATCTCCCGGGAGCTGCGGTAGAAGACGCCGATAAGACCGACAAGTTCCTTGCGGCGGACAACAGGGCTTAGCACGGCGCAGGCGATCCGCTCGTGCTCACATACCTTTGCCAATCCGGCCGGGGCTGATAGGACCGCATTGAGGAGAACAAGCTGGTGTGGATCGGTGTGCATCTGTTCGAACGCGGGGAACGACCAGTCCACCGCTTCGAGTTGTTCGAAGCTGTGCGCCGCGAACCCGAATGTTCCCTTGAGAGCGAAGTGGGTGGGGCCGTTTTTCTCGGTCACCCAGGCGGCCACGACGTCGGCCTCGAAAAGCTGAGCGATTTTTTCGAGAACCTCCTGCGAGATTTGCGCGATGTCGAGTTTGTCGATCAAGGCGCGCGAGATCTGGTTCAGCGTCGATTGCCGCTGGAAGGCGAGGCGTTGCGAAAGCTCGATCTCGCGGACGCGGGCAGCCTGAAGTTCCTCATGGTTTCGTTGGACGCGCTGGACGTAAAGGTAGGTTTCGGCGGCGGAGAGTGAGATCAGCAGCAGCGAGGCGCTGCTCAACGGGAGACTGACCTGGACCCACGAATCACTATCGTTGTTGAGCCGCCCGATGAGCATGTAGGAGAGCGTGATCACCAGCGCCATTCCGTAGAGTCGCGCGCGTGGCGACCAGTCCCGAGTGTTGCGGCTGCTGGCGGTTGGTTGTTGCGCCATGGAGATGCCTCGCCGGCTTCGAACGTTTTCGAGCAGGGAATGTGCCTGCCTCTGAGAATTGCGAAAAACGGCCGTTTTTGCCGTTGTTCAGTCAGAATCGGAACAGCTCGGAAGGCAGGACAGAACGCGGGCGAACAAATTTGCACCGCAGGTTTTACAAATCGTGGCCGCATCGCCATCACGAGGGCTGCGGTTACGAGGTGCGGCCTGCCGTACAGGAGGGCCGGGTTGGTATGCGGGTGTCGTCGGCTTTTCCGATGGCGTCAGGAGATTTTCGGATTGCACGACACGGCTAATTACCATATGTACTGGCCAGCTAGGTCCAAGCGTATTTTCTCATGAAGCACAGAACACGATTGTGGCTCCGATTCATTCTGATCCTGATGTTGACAGGAGGCGTGTATCTGTTGCTGCGCAACTACGAGCAGGAGTTCGTCTATGCTCCGAGTGCGTTCCTGCAGAAGACGCCCCGGGAGGCCGAGATGGCCTTCGACAACATTGCTCTCGTGGCGGACGATGGTGTCAACATTCAAGGGTGGTTCGTTCCGTCGCAGCCACTGGAGCAAGAAGTGCCCGCGACCAATTCAACGACTCCCACGCTGCTGTTCTTCCACGGAAAGACGGGCAATATCGGCGATTGCCTCGAAAAGATCCATTTCTTTCACGATATGGGATTGGACGTGTTTATCATCGACTACCACGGCTACGGCAAGAGCGGCGGCGCGCCGACCGAGCGCGCCCTGACCGGCGACGCGCTGGCGGCATACTTCTACCTCATCGAGAAACGCGGCGTGAAGCCCGAGCAGCTTTACATTTACGGTGAAGACCTCGGGGCGGCGGTGGGCATCGACCTGGCGGCCAAGGTTCCGGCAGCGGGATTGATCACGGAGGGTGCAACTGCATCGATTCTTGAGAACGTCGAAGACGACTGGCCGTTGATTCCGTGGCAATTCCTGCTCCGCAACCAATTCGATTCTCTCACCAGGATCCGCGACGTGCATATCCCCGTCTTGCTGATCCACAGCGCCGAGGACGAACTGGTGCCATTCAACAGTTCGCGACGCCTCTGCGCGCTGGCGCACGACCCGAAGGAACTCGTCGAGATTCACGGCACGCATGGCGGCGCGTTCATCAAGTCGTTCGACGTGTACTATGACAAGATCGAACATTTCGTGCGCGGACAACCCAAGGACAAATCTGCTGACACCGCTTCCCCTTCCTCAACGCAAACCAATGCGCCGGCGTCCAAAGAACCAACGCCATGATCCGAACGATCGCCCTGGTAGCGCTCCTATTCCCGGGCGTGTTGCGCCCCGCGCTCGCGATCGTCACGTCGATCCCGTCAGGGCGCTGAAGAGGGAATAGCGATTCGGCGCGCTAGGAGCTATACCCGAATCGGCAGCAGGACGAAGGGGAAGCCGGCGCGGTAGAAGCGTTTTTGGACGGCGAAGACGGTGTAGTTGTGGAGCCAGCGCGAAGCGACGGTGTCCTTCGGGAAAACGAGTTGGCCGCCGAAGAAGACGCTGTTGGGGAACTTCGTGACGATCTTCGGTGCAACCTGCGCCAGTTCTTCCACGACGTCCGTGCCCAGCGAGTAAAACCCTTCGGCATGGTAGCCGTGCTCACGCATGTAATCGACGTAATGTTCGAGTTCATCGAGAACGTGGCTGCGGAGGCTGTCGATTTCGTCGGCGCCTTTGAAGTTGCCCGCGTCGACGACGCCGACCTGGACGAAGACGAAGTTTTTGAACACGCCGCCGAACATGCGCATCACACCATACAGCGTGTGAAGACCGAGGCCGTTGAAACCGCTGACGAGAATGATGGCGGTCTTGGCCTTCGGGTTGCACTCGGGCACGGGCTTGGGGGCGTTGGCATCACTCATGCCGGTCTCGGCCGCAGCGGCTTGGACGAGGTCGTTGAGCCGGCGCAGCAGGTAGCCCGTGTAACGATAGTGGCGGTGGATCAGCAGCGCCACGACGATCAGGCCGGCGGTCAGCACGACTGTGATGGCGCCGCCTTCGCGGAATTTGAGAACAGTCATCAGGACGAGGATCGCGCTGCACAAAACGAGGCCGAGACCGTTGACGAACAATTTCTTGCGACGGTGGTCGACACCTTTGTCCGCGATCCACCAGTGGCGCACCATGCCGAGTTGCGAGAGCGTGAAGGTGATGAACACGTTGATGCTGTACAGGACCACCAGGAACCTCACCGAGCCGCCCGACAGCCACATTACCAGAAACGCGGCGACACCCATCAGCAGAATGCCGTTTTGTGTGACGAGGCGGTCGCTGAGCGTGGCAAACTTCGTCGGCATCCAGCGGTCGAGCGCCATATTGGAGAGCACGCGCGGGCCGTCGACGAAACCCGCCTGCGCGCCGACGAACAGCAGCAGCGCCTCGGAAATCAACGTCACCAGCACGAACCACCGCGCGCCGGCGCCCCAGTTGGCGGTCAGCGTTTCGAACAACACGGCATTGAGGGTCTTGCCTTCCTGATAGTTCACGTGCAGCAGCAAATAGGCGAACATCAGTCCCGTGGCGGTAAACGCCAGCGAGATGGCCATGTACTGCATGGTTCGTTTGCCCGTTTGCACTTTCGGTTCCCGCAGGATGGGCAGGCCGTTGCTCACCGTCTCGATTCCGGTATACGTGCCCGCGCCCAAACTGTAGGCGCGCAGCATCAGCATCAGCATTCCGAGCAACCCGAGTTCGGTGTGCGCCTGCCGGACATTATCCGCCGTCGCACTCAGGACGTGGCTGAAATCGCCCGCATGCACGACCACCGCGTACAGGATCACGAAAATGTGGGTGACGACGAAAACCATGAAGATGGGAGCCAATGTCATCACGGATTCCTTCACACCGCGGAGGTTCAGTAACGTCAGGACCACCACTCCCATGATTGCAAAGCTCAGCCGGTACGGCAACCAACCGGCCGGCAAGAAACTGAACAACGCATCGGCCCCGCTGGCAATTGAGACCGTGATGGTCAGCACATAGTCGATGAGCAGCGCGCAACCGGAAACCATGCCGACGGTGGGCGAGAGCAATTTGCTCGCGACGAGATAGCCGCCGCCGCCGGTCGGGAACAATTCAATGATTTGCGAGTAACTCGCGCTGATGACGAAAACCGTCAGAGCTGATGCCAAGCCGATGAAAATGCTCAGATAGGGATGCGTCCCCAGCGCCAGAAACGCCTCTTGCGGACCATAGCAGGATGACGACAAGCCGTCGGCGCCAAGTCCCACCCACGCGAAGAACGCGATCAGGGACAACTTATGGAAGACGGAACGATCATGCGGACTGAGAGCGCGACCGATGACCAGCGTCCGTACCCGCTCGGGCAGGTTCTTGGGGGATGGAGTGGAACCTATCTTTTCGTCCATAGTGGCCCGCTCCACGACCGCATCCATCGCGGCAACCTCGGCTGAGAAACCGCGTTATCCATCCTGCAATTCAAGTTCCCTCTCTATTCGCCCACGAGGTTAGCTGACGGGCTCAGGCTGAGAAGAATGGGCTCGCCGGTTCCAGCTCAATGCCCGGAATCCGCCCCGAACAACCCGCGTCCCCCATTCCGTGCAACGGGCATGGATTCGATAATGAACGTGCGAGCATAGCACAGAGCACCCGTGAGTCAATGCAAGCAACAGCTTGTCAATCAGGCAATTGCGTCAGATAGAGCTTGATCCCGCACCCGCTTGCGCGGGCCGGTGTGAGGCGCGCTCGAAGATGCGTTTTTCGTTTACACTGCTGCCTCGGCAGTTTCGCCGGTACGAATGCGAACCGCTTCGTCAACAGGCAGTATGAAAACCTTGCCGTCGCCGATCTTTCCGGTACGGGCGGCTTCGAGGATCGCGTCGACGGCCTCGTCCACCTTGTCTTCGCGCAGTACGACTTCGATTTTGATCTTCGGCAGAAAATCCACCGAGTACTCGCTTCCCCGATAAACTTCCGTCTGGCCCTTCTGGCGTCCGAAGCCTTTGACTTCGGTTACGGTCATGCCCACGATGCCGAAATCCGAGAGGGCCTCCTTGACTTCTGAGAGTTTGAACGGTTTGATGATCGCTTCAATTTTTTTCATAATACATTGCCAGCGTACACATGATCACCTCGCAGATGGCGCTGGGATGGCAGTCCCTGCGGCATGAGCAACTGGCTCTGGCAGGACGCTAGGTGGCGTCGCCACCAGTGCCACGATGCTTGTCATGTCAGAACAGATAGGCCACGCCCACACCGAGCGTGAACTGGTCGCGGATGCTATTGTAGGTGGCGACCTTGTCCGAGTGGTTCCAGCGAACTTCCGGACGCACCTGGAAGTTGGCCATAGGCTTGTAGTTCAGCGTCAGCGTTGAACTGCAGAGTTCCAGACCCTTGCCCGGCGGAATGCCGGTGAAGGTCCCACCAGTGCGTGCGCGATCCGAGTCTTTCAGGTAGTCCTGCCGGAAGGCCAGTTCGACCTTATCGGCGAAGTCATAAAGCAACCACAGACCACCCGCGTACCACTCGGAAGTGCCATTGGGATCGACGACTTTTTGCTCCCGTCCGTAGTCAAGCTGGACGTAGCTGTTAAACTTGTCCGAAAATTTATGATTGTAGACGACATCGGCGCCGCTCCGCCAGTTCCCGCTGGAGCCGGGCACGCCGCCGAACGCATTGGTCAGGGTGACGGCAGTCTGTTCGGGGCCGCCGTAACCAATCACCCCGATGGTGTCGTTGGAGCCTAGCGCATAGCCGACGCGGCCCATGTAGGACAAGGCGAAGTTATTGTCGGGCAACTGATCCCAACCGTTGAAGACCACAAATTCGGTGTCGAGCTTGTCATTCCACTGATAGGCCAATTGGACGCCAGTCTGGGTGAAGTTCTCGACGAACAGGAATTGGTTCCCCTCCGAGAAGTTCGGGTTCGACACCTGCTCAATGACTTCCACGCCCATCAGGGTCACTGTCTTGCCGATGATGACCTTCAAACCATTGCCGACCGGAATGTTGACGTCGATAAATGCCTGCTCCAGATCACCATCCGTCCCCAAGTTGAAGCCCGAAGAGTGGATGACACTTGCATCTTGACCGAAGATCAGGTCGGCGCGGTAACCGACCGCCCAATTGGTCGGGTTGTAACTGATCGGCTTCTCCAAGGCCAACTTGAAGTCGTCGACTGCGAACTGATTGGCATGTGTGTCGAATGTTCGACCAACCACCGTGCGCGTGCCCTTCGTTGAGTTGAAGTCATACAGATAGGAGGCCTCCATGAACCCGCTAATCTCCGTCTGGCCAAGGAAATCCAGCGACTTTTGCGGAATGTCCGACTTGGCCACCGCGACGTTCTGCGTGCTGTTGGCTTCCAACGCGGAGATCCGCTTTTCCAAGTCGTCACTCCGCTTCTTTTGCTCCTCGTAGAGGGTCTTGTAGTCCCCCTCGTCCGCGTGGACGACAGCGACCCCTCTCACCATCAACACCGCCGCCGCCGTACACATCCATACGGCTTTCAGTTTATTGATCCTCACCGTCATATCCTCCGTTTATTTGGGTTTGTATGTTGGTCTCGGACGACGTCGTGTGTTACTCCAGAATCACACGGCCACGCGATGCATCCAGAGTGATCTTGTAACGCGAGAGCAATCCATCGTGGTGGGAAACACGAATCTCAGACGGTGATCGCGCCTGAGTTTGGCCTCGAATACCTGTGGACAACGCCACCGTTGGATACCGGTCTCGCATGGCCGCGACTGCTCGCAGTCACTGTGCCACAGGATTGCTACAAAGGCGCAACCAGCTGTTTTGCAGCCAGTTACGCCTTTTCAACAGCTTCGGTTCTCCTCATCACTTCGCTCTTTGTTGACCAGCGTGGTCAATTCGAAACAACACGCTGCTTCCGCGGCGTAAGCTCGATACTCAACAGGATCGGCTTTTCTTTCGTCTGGAATTTCGCGGCGTATTCGTTCAGATTGAACCATGGCGATGGGGTTCGCCTGCAACCGCCCCTGTGACAACAGGGCGCTGATGACTCCTACCACGGCAGAGAGGATGCAATGGTCAGATTCTGGTTGTTGGCATTTGGCGGAGCCCTCGGCACGCTGGCCCGGTACGGACTTAACGGCGTCATTTCCGAGCATCAGTCGAAGCACTACCCGGTGGCGGTGGTCTTCCCGCTCGGCACGCTCGTCGTCAACGTCAGCGGTTGCTTCGCCATCGGCGTCATCGCGGCGGTGAGCGGACCCGCCACGGGACGCGCCTGGCTCAAGTCCGAATGGCGGGACTTCCTCATGGTCGGTTTCTGCGGCGGCTACACCACGTTTTCCAGCTACGGACTGCAGACACTCAATCTCGCGCGCGATGGCGAGTGGCTCGCGGTCACGCTCAACATCGTCGGCTCGAACGTGCTCGGCTTGCTCGCCGTCTATCTGGGCTGGGTCTGTGGTCGCGCGCTTCAGGCGAAACTCCACGGAGGTGCACTGTGAAACTCGAAGGCGAAGGTTCTCTCTTGCGCATTTACCTCGGCGAACAGGACAAATGGCATCATCAACCCCTCTACGAGGCGATTGTGCTCAAGGCCCGCGAAATGGGCCTTGCGGGCGCGACTGTCCTCCGCGGCCCGATGGGTTTCGGCGCCAACTCGCATCTGCACACCGCGAAGATTCTCCGGCTCAGCGAAGACCTGCCCGTGTTAATCGAGATCGTTGACAAGCAAGATCAGATCGACGCGTTCCTCCCCGAACTCGACAAGATCATGGGCGACGGCCTCGTCACACTTGAGAAAGTGCACATCATCCGCTATCGTGGTACTGCACCGACCTGATACTCTTGCTTCCATGCGGCTACAATATCGCGATGACAATAAATCTGTTGCCTTTCGACTGAGCGCATCAGACGCGCAACACGTTTCGTTGGTCATTCACCCGGCCAAGGGTGACAAGACATTGACTCGCGGCATGCGCAAGGGGGTCGATGGTGTTTGGCACGCCAAAGTGGAATTGCCTCGCGGACGCCACATGTACCGCTTTCTTGTGGACAACGCGCCCACGCTCGACCCCGCATCCCGCGGTGACATCACCGACGAACACGGCGCCGCGTGGAGCACGTGCGAAGTCGGCCATTGAGTCGCGGTGTCACCTTGTCATGCCCGACCGGCCCGCAATGAGGCTTCGAGTTGCCGCAGATCCTTGGGTAGCGCGGCGGTCCACGTCATCCGCGTTCCGGGTTGGTCGGGGTGATCCAGTGTCAGCGACTCAGCGTGCAAGGCCTGGCGCGTAAACTCGATCGGCGCAACACGGCGGTCTTGTTTGGCCGCGTGATAGAGCGGGTGATACGTGCGGTCGCCGATCAACGGCAGACCTTCGTGCGCCGCTTGCGCGCGAATCTGATGGGTGCGGCCCGTCTCCAAATTGAATTTCACTTTCGAAATGACGCGGCGCGTACTGCCGATGACGAACTCCTCAATCACTTCGTAATGCGTTACCGACTTCTGTGCGTCGTCACCGGCTTCCTTTGCCGCGCGTTCCGACAACACATGCTGGCGCAGATTGTCGTCGTCAAACCGCAGCCAGTGCTGCCACGTGCCGCGCGGCGTTTTCGGACGTCCATCCACGAAAGCCACGTACTGGCGCGACGCGCGATGCGTCTGGAACTGCTCGATCAGTCGCGCCCGCGCCGTCGGGTTCATTGCCAGACACAGCACGCCTGTCGTAAACTGATCGAGCCGGTGGACGGGTTGAGGCGTGAGATGCACAAACGACGGTGGCAACCGACGACGCGCCGTCGCACCCCCGATCGCCCGCAACCGGCCCGCGAGGAAATCGTCGAGAACGCTCAGCGCCGATAAATCGCTGTGCGGGGACGGCACCGAGAGTAGTCCCGCGCCTTTGTTGACGACGGCCAGTGAGGCGTCGATGTAGAGCAACCCGAGTCGCGCATGAATCCGCAATTCCTGCTCCAGCGTCTCCGAAGTGCACCGACGGCCCTGCATTTCCAACGCATCATGCGGATCGGGCATCGCTTGATTAGGCTGGCGGATGATCGCGCCGTTCACACTGACCCGGCCTGCCGTGATCCATTGTTTGGCCCGTTTCTTCGGCGTGTCCGGGTACTTCTGCAGCACCCACTCCAGCAATGGTCGGAGTTTGTTTTCGGTGGAATCTCCAGTCGTCATGCGATAGGCCAACATGAGACATGGCACACGGAAGGTCAATCCGATCCAGCAGGACAAAACGGCTTTGTCAGACCGGGCGCGGGAGCTACAATCAGTCATGAGCGACACTCCGGCACCGGAAGGAATCCCCGCTTCCCCGCACCAGCGGCGACCGCGCTATTCCGGAAAGAACCCACGCCGCTTCGAAGAAAAATACAAGGAACGGCATCCGGAGCGTTACCCCGAAACGGTCGCGAAAGTGCTCGCCTCCGGCAAGACGCCGGCCGGCACGCACCGGCCCATCATGGTCACGGAGATTCTCGAGGTGCTGCATCCGCAGCCGGGTGAAGTGGCCGTGGATTGCACCCTGGGCTACGGCGGTCACGCCCGTGAACTGCTGGCAAAGTTGCAGCCCGGCGGACGCCTCATCGGACTGGACGTCGATCCCATCGAGCTGCCCAAGGCCGAGGCGCGGTTGCGTGCCAGCGGGTTGGGTCCGGAAATCTTCGTGGCCCACCGCAGCAATTTTGCCGGGCTGCCGAAAGTCCTGGCCGTCGAGCAACTCCCCGGAGTCGACATGATCCTCGCCGATCTTGGCGTGTCCTCCATGCAACTCGACGATCCGCCCCGCGGTTTCTCGGTCAAGTTCGAAGGCCCGCTCGATATGCGGATGAACCCGCGGCGCGGTCAGCCCGCCAGTGCACTGCTGGAAAAAATCAGCGCCGATGCCCTCGCCATCCTGTTGGCGGAAAATGCCGACGAGCCGCACGCCCGGATGCTGGCCGGCGTTCTCGCGGGCCGCGCGTTTCCCACCACGACCGCGCTGACCAACGCCATCCACCGCGCCTTGTTGCGTGCGGCAACGGACGACGAGCGCGACGACTCCATCCGTCGCGTTTTCCAGGCGCTGCGCATCGCCGTGAACGACGAATTCTCCGCCCTCGACAGCTTCCTGCGAAATCTCCCGGCTTGTCTCAACCCCGGCGGACGCGTCGCCATCCTGACGTTCCACTCCGGCGAAGACCGCCGCGTGAAGAAAGCCTTTGAAGCCGGCCTGCGCGACGGGATCTATGCCGACATCGCCCGCGAAGTCATCCGCCCCACACCCGCCGAACGCCACGACAATCCGCGTTCCACCGCCGCCAAGCTTCGCTGGGCGCGCAAAGCGGACTGAGGGCCGATCATTCACGCGCCATCGCCCCGCCGGCAATCCAGCCGGTCGTCCACGCCGCTTGGAAATTGAAACCGCCGGTGATGCCGTCAATGTCCAGCAGTTCACCGGCAAAATAGAGGCCCGGGCAGACCCGGCTTTGCATCGTCCGGAAATTCACCTCGCTCAGGCGCACGCCGCCGCAGGTCACAAACTCCTCCTTGTTCAGGCTCTTGCCGGTCACCGGCAATTCCGTCCGGATCAATTGCTGGAGCAGGCTGTGCTGCGCGGAACGCGTAATCACGCCCCAGCGCGTGTCCCGCTTCACGCCCGCCGTCAGGACCAATTGTTCCCACAGCCGCGCCGGCAATGGCGGGATCGGCGTATTCACCACGAGCCGAGCCGGTTGCTGGCTGCGACGCCACCGAAGCTCTGTCGCAATCTCTTCCTCGTCGAGCTTCGGCAGCCAGTGTACTTGCAGCGGAAACCGGTAGTCGCGATCATGCAACACCCGCGCCCCCCACGCCGAGAGACGCAGGATCACCGGGCCACTCAGCCCCGAGTGCGTCACCAGCAACGCGCCGCGCTCCCGCAACTCCGTCCCCGGCACCGATGCGTCCACCGATTCGACCGAGATCCCCACCAGTTCCCGCAACCACGGCGTCTCCAGGTGAAACGTGAACAACGACGGCACCGGCGGGTCCAGCGTGTGCCCGAGCGAAACCGCCATGTCGCCGCTGGCCACCGTCCGGCATCCACCCGTGGCCAACAGCAGCCGGTCACAGAAAAGCGTCTCGCCATTGGTTAGCGTCAGGTCGAAACCGCCTTCCGCGCGCCGGGCGACGCGATCCACCCGACACGCCGCCCGCAGCGTCACGCCCGCCGCCTTGGCCGCGCCCACAAGGCAATCGATGATGGTCTGCGACGTGTTGCTGAGCGGGAACATGCGTCCATCACACTCGGCATTGAGCTTCACGCCCCGCGCGGCAAACCAGGCGACGGTGTCCCGCGCTTGGAATCGTTGGAACGGCCCGATCAACTCCTTTTCGCCACGGGGAAATCTGGTGGCAAAATCCCGCGGATCGAAACATTTGTGCGTCACGTTGCAGCGTCCGCCGCCGGAAATCCGGACCTTGGAAAGAAACTCCATGCCCTGTTCGAGGATCGTAACTTTGACATCCGGCAAGGCCTCGGAGCACGTGATGGCCGCAAAAAAACCCGCCGCGCCGCCGCCGACAACAATGATTTGCCGTGAACTCATGGGAAATCTGGTTCAGGGATCCGGCAACACGCGACGACGCGCGGGATCGGCCTGCGCGCGATACAATACCGCCACATGCCCGACGATCCAGACCAGTTCACTGTTCGTGCACGCCGCCATCTCGGAGGCCAGCGGCTCCTTCTGCTCCTTGAACGTGGTGAACTTGATCTTGATAAGTTCGTGGTCGCCCAGCGCCTGCTCGACGGCGGCCAGCAACTCGTCGGTCACACCGGCTTTGCCGACGTACACAACGGGTTCCAGCCGCTGCGCCAGTGATTTCAACTTGCTAATCTGCTTATTGGACAAGCTCATGAGTCACAACCAGCATGAAACCGCATCCGTTGAACGTCAATGTGCAATAGCCCCACGAGAGCCGAGCAGCCTTTCGGGACCCCAAATTGGAGTTCGTTCGTGCCAAAAACCACCCTCCCGGAGCTGTTTTCCACCATTTATTCCCCGTTTTTTGCCTCTTTTTTGTAGAACGAACCCAACTCGTATTTTACCTAACAGATTCATAATAAGATAGATACACGTTTTTCAGTTGGGTTCGTTTGGTAAAAACCGTATTTCTTATAGAGAGTTCCCATGCCAACCGGGAGTACTTCCTCCTTTGGAGTGCGGTGACTTGTCACCGCTTTGCCGTTGGCAGCGGTGGACGGCATCGCCCCGCTGTCACATGAGACTTGTCTCATGCTTGGATCTTGGCACATCCGGTGAAAACGCGTTAGTGTACTTTGGAAGGTTTGGAAGGTTTGGAAGCTTTTCTTTTGTAGTCGTATCGCACTCCAGTTGCGGCACTTCGTGCTCCCGACGGCGGTCTTTTGCTGTTTTTGCACTTTGCGAGCCGAGCCCGAGGGTAGGGCGGAGCCGAGTCCGACGGAGCCGAAGCGAAGCGCAAACGCGACAATGTTGTCTTTGCCGCAACCGTTCTTCAAGAATCCAGGCCGCGCTATTCTCAAAACCAAAACCGCACCAGTACCACCATGTGCCCTGCGTTGTTTTCGAGGGCGGTTCCACGTACAATTGGAGCGTGAAGAAGCGGAAGATCATCAGTGTCGACGCGGAAGTAATGGGCGGAACGCCCTGCTTCGCCGGCACCCGTGTGCCCGGCCAAACACTGCTCGATTGTCTGCAGGCGGGCGACTCCATTGACAATTTTCTGGCAGGGTTTCCCACCGTGAAACGCGAGCAGGTCATGGCCTTCATGGAAGAGGCCAAAAACAACTAGCATTTTCCCATGCAAGAAACGTTGTTCGCCATCTTGGAAGAGTTTTTTGAACAAACCACCGGGGGTGGCGTTGCCAAATTCGCATCACCAGATTCGTTCGGCAAAGCCGTGCGGCGAAAGGGACGGAAGATCGCCAGACAAGGTGAAGCGCCATATGAAAAGCTGATCACGTCACTTGGCGAATATTATTCGAAGAATACCGCGTCGGCTTATGGCTCAGCTAAGGCGCTAGGCGGGACCAAGCTTGTCATCGGAGGTACCAGTCGGTTTACGGAGACTCATCTGGATTCCGTAAGGAAGATGCTTCTTTACGCAGATACCATCCTGATACCCGATCCGGTTCTTCCGTGGATTGAGAGCGAACGCGAAGAGGAAAAATTCAGACACGTGCTCTTGCTGGAAAATATCTTCATGCTTCTTCATCTGAAGCCCATCGTAGATGCGAACCTCCAATATCCGGCGGTTGTCGTCTTCCCCAGTTGGGAAAAAACACTCGAAGATAAAGACGTGGTTACAAAAGATGCCCTTGATGATCTCTGTGTGGCTTTCTTTTCATTCCACCTCGGCAAGCGATTTGAGAGCGTCGAAGAAATCTTACAGTACATCCAGTCCAGCGAGAATGACTTCTTGCGGGACGTCGGCGAAAAGAGGCTCTTCATTCCGCCAGATGGTACCGGTAACGAAACGGTTACTGAATCAATCAATATATATCGGGAAAACATCAAGACGTGGCGATCCGAGGAATACACGCGGGCGGCGAATGAGTGGTCAGACGGACATTTGGTCTGGAACGGGATCTGCGAGCGTCTTGTTCCTCAATTCCATGTCTTGGAAAATGCCGACACATTAAAAGCGCAACCAATGTTTTGCATACCGGCGCATTGGCATTACTACTCACTTTGTGCAGAGATGTATCAAGGACAGCTCATTCGACAATCTTTGCTTCGTGAAAGTACCGTATCAACCCTTCGCTCTCTCAATCGCTCAGAGTTCCAGTGGCTTGGGAACGTTCCGATATCGGCACTGGTCGAGCTTAGGAAGAACAATGCTAACGAAGAGTTTAGAAGGCGTCTCGGTACTTTCACTAATCAGTTGCACGACGCGTCAGTGGATGACATCGACCGCGTTGCCGCCGAGGTGGGTAAGGGGATGGCCTCCCTTATGAACGAACATCAGAAAGGGATCGAACGAATTCAAGCCGAGTATGGGAGACAGCACACCCGTACAGCAGTAGGTGCGTGGCTGACGCTGGCAGCGATGTTTCTTCCTTCGCTCGCGCCGTTCATAGGCACTTCTGCACCGGTTGTTCTCGCTGCGAAATATGCTTGGGATAAAGCCGACGAGGCACGAAAGAAACGAGAAGCCTCTAGGTCTTTGATGGGGGTTCTTGCTAGCGCAAAGGGGCCGTAGTCTCTTCATGGGCACTTGGGGTTGTGCCGCGAGTGCTCTTTGAGGACACGTCGCGGCAGACCAGCGGCACCTACGAGTGCTGGACATCATCCTGGCATTGACCGCGTTGCGGCCATCGGTTACTGTGGACACGTCATGATTGTTCCGATCTCCAAGATTCAGGTGCGGCAGGATGAAGACGGCGCGTGGATCGCCAAGTCGAAACTGTTGCCGGGCTGTCACACACATGGTCGCGACCGGGGGGAGGCCATCTTGCGGTTTCAGGAAGCAGCCAAGGCGCATTTGGAGGCGTTGTTGGAGACGGGACGCCCCATTCCGCCCGCGTTTCGCGACAAATTTGTCCTGACGGTCTGACCGTGGGCAAGTATCCTTCCTACAGCTGCCGCCAATTGGAGCGTCGCCTCCGCGACATCGGCTGCGAACTGGTCCGCACCAGTGGGAGCCATCGTCATTACTCCAACCCGCTTCATCCGGAGCGATTGATCACGTTCGCCTCCCATCCCGGTGACGTACCGCGCGGAATCATCGCCGACATCATCGAAGACCTCGGTATCACCCGCGACGACTTCTATTTCAAGAAGTGGTAGGCGCCAATGCCCGACAAAGCGGACATCGAGTTCTTACGGAAGAAGCAATGAAGCGTGGAAGTCCAACTACTCCCGCCCAGCGCGTCGTGCGCCGCATCAGCGAACTGCGTGATTTGTCCCGTCGCCTGTCGCAGGCGGGTTATCGCGCAGGGCTGTACCCTTACGATCCAAACCGGCTGCCATCCACCAACAAAGTGGCGGAACGTCGCGGAGTTTACTCCAGCCGCACACGACCCAAGTGGGGTTTCTCTGTTGTGTGAATGTGTGATTGTGGATAGCATACGGGCATGAACAAGCTTCCGGATGCGGTTCGGGTTGAGGCGGGACGGGGTGGGTTGCGCCGCTTGGTGATTGGGACAGCGCAGGCCGACGCGGAGATTTATCTGCAGGGGGCGCACGTGACGCATTTCCAGCCGCACGGTGGGAAGCCGGTGCTGTTCATGAGCGCGAAGAGCATGTTCGAACCGGGCAAACCGATTCGCGGCGGGGTGCCGATTTGTTTTCCGTGGTTCGGCCCGCGACAGGACGGGAAACCGGGCGCCGCGCACGGGTTCGCGCGGTTGCTGGAGTGGGAATTGACCGCGGCGGAGCAGGCCGCCAATGGAGCCGTCGAGATTGGGTTGCGGCTGGTGTCCAACGACGCGACCCGCAAGGAATGGGACGGAGAGTTTGAAGCGGAGTACCGCGTGACCGTCGGCCCGGCGCTGGGCCTGAGGTTGCGCGTGCGCAATACCTCCCGGCAGCCGATGCGGATCGAGGAAGCGCTGCACACGTATTTGGCAGTCGATGACGTGCGGCAGGTGAGCATTGAAGGGTTGGCGGGCACGGCGTACTCAGACCGGGTCGGGACGCCTCACGAGGAAACCGAAGGCGCGGCCCCCATTCGCATCGCGGCCGAGACGGACCGGATCTACACGAACACGCAGGCCATGTGTATAGTGCGCGACCCCGGTTGGAAGCGGCGGTTGGTGGTCGAGAAAACCGGCTCGGACGCCACGGTCGTGTGGAACCCGTGGATTGCCAAAGCCAAGGCGATGCCTGATTTCGGCGACGACGAATGGCCGTCGATGTTGTGCATCGAAACCTGCAACGTCCGCGAGCACGCCGTGACCATCGCGCCCGGCCAGTCGCACGGCATGGGAGCGGTCATTCGCGTGGAGTGAACCGCCACCGGTCGGCGGGATTCTTTCTCGGCGGCGGGTTTTCCCGACACGGATGCGCCTGGCATTCGGATGATTTACCCCTTGCCGACCTCGGGTACTGCCAGTAGCTTTCACGACCTCTCATGTTGACGATTTCGGAAATGACGAAGGCGTTTGGGGCGCGCGTGCTCTTTGAGGACGCGTCGCTGCAGGTCAATCGCGGCGACCGGATCGGGTTGGTCGGGCCGAATGGCGCGGGCAAGTCCACGTTGTTCTCGCTCGTGCTCGGCCACGACTGGCCGGACGCGGGCGAGGTGTCCATCGAACGCAACACGACCATCGGTCATCTGCCGCAGGAAACGGCGCCGGTCAGCGATGAGACGGTATTGGAGTTGGCGACGGCTATTCCGTCGGAAGCCGCTGAATTTCTTGGCCAGCAACTTGCGCCGAAGGCGAAAAAGGTTCTGGCTGGGCTGGCGTTTCGCGAACGGGATTTCGACCGTCCGTTGAAGGCGATGAGCGGCGGCTGGGTGATGCGGGCGCACCTGGCCCGGTTGCTCGTGCAAGAGCCGGACCTGCTGCTGCTCGACGAGCCGACGAATCATCTCGACCTCGAAGCGTTGCGGTGGTTCCAGGAACACTTGAAAACGTATCCCGGCGGAATCGTGCTTATCTCGCACGACCGTGAGTTTTTGAACCAGCTCGTCGGCAGCATCGTGGACATCCGCCAGAGCCGGTTGCTGCGGTATCGCGGCAACTACGACGAATACCTGGTCCAACGCGCGGCGCAGGCGGAGCAACACCTGGCGGCTTACAAGAACCAGCAGCGCGACATCCAGCGGCTGCAGGAGTTCGCCGACCGGTTCCGCGCCAAGGCCAGCAAAGCCTCGCAGGCGCAGGCCAAGCTCAAGCAGATCGAGCGCATGGACAAGATCGAAGCGCCGGTGAATGAAGCGCGGACGATCAAGTTCCGTTTTCCGCAACCCGCGCGCAGCGGCCAGCGCGTCATCACCCTCAAGGGCATCCACCACGCCTACGGCGAGACCGTGGTATATCGCGGCCTGAACTTCGAGGTCGAACGCGGCCAGCGCATCGTGCTGGTTGGCCCGAACGGCGCGGGCAAGTCCACGCTGTTGAAGATCCTGGCGGGCGTGTTGCCGGTCCAATCCGGCACGCGCGAACCGGGCTTGAACACGAAGGTCGGTTACTACGCACAACATCGCGTGGAGATGCTGAATGCCGATCGCGCCGTGATCGAAGAAGCGCTCGACACCCCGCAGCGGGTATCGGAGCAACTCGTGCGCACCGTGCTCGGTTCGTTTCTGTTTCGCGGCGACGACGTATTCAAATCGGTCGGCGTGCTCAGTGGCGGCGAGAAAAGCCGGTTGGCGCTGGTCAAACTGCTGCTCGATCCGCCGAACCTGCTGTTGATGGACGAGCCGACGACGCACCTGGACATGGCGAGCATCGACGCGCTGATTCACGCGCTGGAGCATTACGAAGGCACGCTGATCTTCATCAGCCACGACGTGTATTTCATCCGCAAACTGGCGCGACACGTCCTGCACGTGGACGCAGGCAAACTCACGCCGTACCACGGCGACTACCAATACTACCTCGAGAAGTCCGCCGCCACCTCGGCGCAGACGGCCCTCACCGCCGGGGCGACCAAAGCGGCCACGCCCGCCGTTGTCCCCGCCGAACGTTCGCGCGTGAAGGATCGCGAGCGAAAGCGGTTCGAAGCCGAAGCCCGTCAGACACGCTCGCGCGAACGGCAGGCGCTGCAGCACACCGTGCGCGAACTGGAGAGGGAAATCACGCGACTGGAGCAATTGCAGAAGGAATTCACCGTGGAACTGGAGAATCCCGAGACCTACCAGAAGCCCGGCCGGGCCGTGTCGGTGAACCGGGAGTTGAGCGCCGTCATCGAAGATCTTGCGCGCACCGTGGCGGATTGGGTGGAAGCCGGAACGCGGCTGGGCGAGTTGGAGGCTGAGGCCGCGCCGTCGCCGAAAAAATAACTATTGCTATTCTGGCGGGATGCCCTACTGTTAGGTCGCTCGCAGATAGAAGCAGTTGCAGTGAGATTGGTGGAATGTCAGTCAGGCCTCGCAGCTCGGTGACAGTCCGAAACCCGAATCGTTCGGGAACAGTCACTGAGACCTCCTAATCGCAGCAGAAAGAGTCAACACATAATGGCTACCAAGCTATTCGTAGGAAATCTGTCGTTCAACACCAGCGAAGGGGACATCCTCGACCTGTTCAAACAGGCGGGCAACGTCACCAGCTGTGAACTCATCATGGACAAGTTCACCAACAAGTCCCGTGGGTTCGCCTTCGTGCAAATGGGCACGCAGGAAGAGGCCACCAAGGCCATTGCCGATCTTAACGGCAAGGAATTGGATGGTCGCGCGTTGACCGTCAACGAAGCCAAGCCCCGTGAAGAACGCCCCCGTGGCGGCGGTTTCGGCGGCGGCGATCGCGGTGGACGCAAGTTCGCCGGCAGCAATCGCTTCTAACCCTTTTAAGAGTTAGTCGTTCAAACAGAAAGGCGTCCCGTGCAAACGGGGCGCCTTTTCTTTTGGCTCTTGCGGCTTCTATTCCAACCCCACCGGCCGGCGGGATTGTTTCTTCTCCCCATGACGGGACTTGTTGTCGAGCATCCGTTCTTTGGCGCGGCGGCTGCGACGGCGTTTCTGGCGGCGGATTTTTTCGACGCGGGCGCGCTCGGCATCGACATAACCTTTCTTGAGCGCTTCGATCTTGTCGAGCAGGAGCCGGCGCGCAAGATAGCGATTGAGCCCTTGCGAGCGCGTGGTCTGGCATTTGACCTGGAGACGTGTCGGACCGTGGAGCAACATCACGCAGGTGGCGGTCTTGTTGACGTTCTGGCCGCCGTGACCGCCCGAACGGACAAACGTCTCTTCAATGTCGGCTTCCCGCACGCCGAGTGCGGCCATGCGCTGCGCCAGTTGGGCTTCCTTCTCCGGGCTGACAGGGAACGCGCTCACGACCCACAGCGTAACCGGCTCGGGCCGGAAAGACAATGGAGAGGTGGCCTTTTTCGTTGATGCGCGCGCGGCGAGGCGTTACAAGACACGGAGCGGGGGATTCTTATGAGCGAACCGATTCGTGTCATTCAATATGGACTGGGCGCCATCGGGCGTGCCACGGCGCGTCTGGTATTGAGCCGGCCGGGACTGCAACTGGTCGGCGCGGTGGACCGCGATCCGAAACTGGCGGGCAAGGATTTGGGCGAAGTGCTCGGCCTGGATCGCAAGCTCGGCATTCTCGTGACGGACAAACCGGTGATATTGTTCGCGCAGACGCAGGCGGACGTGGTGGTTCATTGCACGACGTCGAGCTTTGTCGAAGCCTACGAACAGCTCACCGAAATCGTGCGGGCGGGCCTGCATTGCGTGACCTCGTGCGAAGAAGCGCTGTTCCCGTACTACCGTCACAAGGTGCTGGCGGGAAAGCTCGACGGCTTGTGCATCCAGAAATCCGCCGCGGTGGTCGGCACAGGCGTCAACCCCGGGCTGGTGATGGACACGCTGGCGCTGCTGCTGACATTGGCGTGTCAGCGCGTCGACGCGGTACGCGTGACGCGCGTGGTTGATGCGGCCACACGTCGCGAGGCGCTGCAGCGCAAAGTGGGCGCGTCCCTGAGCGAAGCGCAATTCAACAAACTGAACCAGCAACGCAAGGTCGGGCACGTCGGCCTGGCCGAATCGCTCGTGTTTCTGGCGGACGGCTTGGGTTGGGCGCTGGACGAATTGAATGAAAGCGTGGCGCCCGTGATTGCCAAAAAGACGATCAAGACGAAGTTTCTCACCGTGCCGAAGGGCGCGGTCGCGGGCACGCGACAATTTGCGCGCGGCACACGCGGCGGCAAGGAAGTACTGACATTGGAACTGCAGATGTACATCGGCGCGCCGAACCCGCGCGACATGATCGAGATCGTCGGTGAACCTCCCTTGCGTCTCGTGATTGAAGGCGGTGTGCCGGGCGACATGGCCACGCCCGCGATTCTGGCCAACACGTTGCCGCGTCTTATCGAATGCCGGCCCGGGCTGCACACGATGCGCACACTCGGCCTGCCGCGGATGACGTTGTGATCATGTCGAACATTGTCTACTTCGACCTGGAAACCCAGAAGAGCGCGGCGGAAGTCGGCGGCTGGGACCGGAAACGCGACATGAAAATGTCGGTGGGCGTCACCTACAACACGGGTGACGGACAATATCGGATTTTCCCCGAAGACAAGGTCGCCGATCTGGTCAAGCAACTCACGCGGGCGGACATCGTTGTCGGCTTCAACATCATCAATTTCGATTACGAAGTGCTTCACGGCTACACGCCGCTCGACTTGCACGCGACCCCGACGCTCGACCTGATGGCTGACCTCGAACAGAAGCTCGGCCACCGGCTGTCGCTGGAATCCATCGCCAAGGCCACGCTCAACGCGCCGAAGGTGGCGGACGGCCTGCAGGCGTTGAAATGGTGGAAGGAAGGCCGAATCTTGGAGATCGCCGAGTACTGCTGTTTCGACGTGAAGATCACCAAGGAACTCCACGAGTACGGCCGGCAACACGGCGAAGTTTCCTACATCGACCGCCTCGGCCAGAAACGCAGCGTCAAGGTGAAGTGGTAGGCGGATTGAACCTGACGAATCTTCCAGGCAGATCGTCGAAAACCAGCGCAAGCAATGCACGCTGTTGTGGGCGAGGCATCCTACCTGGCTTTTCACACGCTGACCGTTGGCGGTTGAACTACCCAATGCGTCTGTGCTATGGTTGTCCCACATGAGCAAACTGACCGAAATCGAAGCGGCACTGCCGAAGCTCTCTGACGCGGAGTTGAAACAACTCGCCGCAGACCTTGACCGCCTCTTCCGCGAGCGCAAGGGCGCGTCAATTTATCAGGACACGCACGGCACGCTCAGCGAAGCCGATCTGATCATCGCCGCGGACCGCGCCTTCCAGGAGTACGACAAAGCCGAGGGAACCGATGCCGACCGCCAAGCGCGGTGAATTGTGGCAGGTCGATCTCGGTCTCGCGGCGAAAGTCCGTCCCGCTCTCGTGTTGAACGTTCCCTTTCTCGATAACGAACGCGCTCTGTACGCCGTCGTCCCGCACACAACCGCCCCACGTGGGACGCGGTTCGAGGTCAACGTGACCGTCCCGGGATTGGACGCGGGTGTATTCGATATTCAAGGCTTGCGCAGCATCCCGGCCTCGGTGCTCGTCCGTCATCGGGCCACACTGACCCCGGACCAGGTGGTGCAGATCGAAACCGTCGTGAAGCAATGGCTCGGACTGAAGTAGTCCCAGGTTGCCGTGATTGCCATCGCTGAAAAAACGGTCCATGTCCGGGACGTTCGACACGTCCGCGCCCATCGTCTGCGCATCGAATTCACCGACGGCAAGACGACCGAAGTGGATTTCGAGCCGTTCCTGCGCGCCTCCACGCATCCCGGCATCCGTCGGTATCTTCGCCGCGCCGCTTCAGGCAATTCGCTATCACCGACGGCGTGTTGCAGTGGAACGATTTCGACCTCGTCTTCCCGATGGCCGACCTCTACGACGGCGTCATCCGGTAGCATCAGCATTAATCGCCGCCCTCCTGATTACTGTTCCCTTGAAGTCCGATGCCACGCCGCGCTGAGAATTCGACGAGCCGATGGGAGGAGAGTTGAATCCGTCAACTTGCACTACTTGAGAACGGTTCGGAGCCTCCGAAGATCCTTCAAGACAATATCCGCCATCTCGTGTATCCGCATGTCGCTGCCCACCTCATGGCTTGTGTAGAGCGTACTTCTCGAATCTTTCCATTTAAGGCTTCGATTGAGTTTTTTCAGGTTCTCTTTCGCATTGCGGACATGTATTACGACTCCGAAGTCCAAATTGAAATGCCACGGTCCGATCCAGATCGTAACCCAGGTCACGTTCCCTCGCGTGAAGTTTTTCGAGTACGAGTATGCGGACTCATCGGCAGGGCTAAAACTCGCACTTGTGAAGCATGTTTTGGAATGGAATAACTTCCTAAAGTCGGGTTCTATGAGAATCATAATCTCTTGCAGAATGCCTTCACACTTTGTGGCAAACTTGAACGCGCGGTGAGCGTCGCGTAAGTCAGTCTTGTTGAAAGGCCTGACAGGGGTCATTTGGTTTTCCTCCATGAGTCCGAGAAACGTCCTGCCAATCTCTGTCAGGGAGTCCCTCTTATCGTTGAGCTTCGCGTACAAATCCTCCAGATAGACGTGGCCCAAGAAACGCTTGGAGCGGCAGACTTCGGCGGGTGTCGGTACCCGCTTGGTGGAAAGGTAGACAACGGGGCCTTGCCCATAGGAGAGATACTTCTGGACCTGTGGAACCCATCCTTTGCCCGAGGGGTTGGTCCATGTTTCGCTGGCTCCAATCTTGACCTCAATCAAGATCCGCCCGCGCCTGCCGAAGAGCACAAGGTCGACTATGCCGGTTCTAAAGTCAAACTCCTGTTGAGTCTTCGCGCTCGCACGGCTGAATCCGCGGGCGAGTCTACCATCTGGAATGACATGCCGAACGAATTCCCGGCGAAACACCGAATCCTCATTGATCAGATAAGCCATCACCTCAGTAGTGAAGTTTTCGAGAGCCCGCTTTATAGGATTCTGACTGTAACCTTCAAGGCGAACTAGGAGGTTGTAACTCATTGTTCAGCGATCAGGGTGATTTGGGGTGGATCTCCGCTCAGCGTGGGCTGGTGTTGATTGGAGCGGCAGGACCATGGCGCGAGGATATGACGATTAGTGCGTCACGGCAAGCGGAAGCGAAGCACCCCATTGAACAAACTGTCGTTGCATCCTGTCCAATCCCCCATGAATCAACGATTACGGGTCTTCTGGCGGGAATGGGTTTTGCCGGCCTTGGTGGCAGTCGCCGTCCTTGCGCCGTTGCGGTCGGCGGTGGCGGATTGGAATGATGTGCCGAGCGGTTCCATGTTGCCGACGATTCTTGTGGGCGACCGGATCTTCATCAACAAGCTGGCCTACGATCTCAAGGTTCCGTTCACCACGTGGCACATCGCCACATGGGCCGACCCGCAGCGGGGCGACATCATCGTGTTCCCGTCGCCGGCGGACGGCACACGGCTCGTGAAGCGCATCGTCGCCGTGCCGGGCGACCGCATCGAACTGCGGGATGATCATCTCTTCATCAACGACGAGCCCGCGTCCTATGCGTTGATCGACAACGGCGCTCCAGCGGCGTTGGTCCTCGAGGAAACCGTCTCGGGGAAAGCTCATCCGATGAGGATTGAGCCGCAGAAGCTGGCGCTGCGGTCGTTCGGGCCGGTGGAGGTTCCGTCGGGACGTTACTTCGTGATGGGTGACAACCGCGACAACAGTTTCGATTCGCGCTATTTCGGGTTCGTGTCACGTGACCGCATCCTGGGCCGGGCGACGCTGGTGGCCATGTCGTTCGACCACGACCATTACTACAAGCCGCGTTTCGAGCGGTTCGGCAGCAGCCTGCAGTGAGTTGTGGTGGCTGGCGGAGCGCGGCTACAAAGATTGCGCCGCGTGAGGGCACGCGGCCTACAACGGGGGAGGCGCTGGGGACGGCGCACGCTACGCCAACTTGCCGGTGAACCCAGCACGGCTTCCCACGCTACACCTGAGGGGATGATTACCGCGGGAGTGCGGCGTGCGGCGTGTCGTCAGACTCCGCTATCAGAAATCGATATTTTTGCTGGACGCGGAGTTGCGACGATGGTAAAGGTGGTGATGGTTCTTTGAAAAGTAAACCAGACGCGTCACCACGGGGTTCGGCTTGGTATCGGTTGGCACGGGTCTTTCAAAGAAAAGGGTGTTTTTACCAAACGAACCCAACCGAAAAATTCGTATCTATCTTGGCATGAGTGTGTTGGGGAAGAATCCGGGTTGGGTTCGTTTTGCATAAACGAGGCAAAAAACGGAAAAAAACACGAAAATACCGCTCCGGGAGGGCGGGTTTACGCACGAACGAACCCGAAACGAACCCAAAACCAGCGGGGAGTCAGAAGACAGAAAATGAGACGTTTGCGAATGCAAGGGCGGACACGCCGACCCCGTACACGGCACGCGGGCGGGCAGAGCGGCGTGGCTACACGGCGGGCGGCTCGGCTGGATTGCCGCGGGAGTACGGCGGGCGGCGTCTCGTCTCACTCGGCTCCCTCGTCGGACTCGGGCATCCAGCCCTACAAAGCGGCGCGGGGGAGGCAGAACCTTCGAGCCGTTGCCGTGTCCAACTGATTGCGTTACGATGCGGACGATGACCTCGAGCGATTCCGACGTCGCGCTCATGCTGCGCGTGCGCCATGGCGATAACGACGCCTTTCGGGAATTGATCGAGCGTCACCAGCGCGCGGTAATCAACACGATCCATCGGGCCATCGGCGACGCGTGGGAGGCCGAGGACCTGGCGCAGCGAGTCTTTCTGCAAGTCCATCGTTCGGCGAAACGCTATAAGCCGACCGCGAAATTCACGACCTGGCTATTCACCATCACGCGAAACACGATTCTCAACGAACATCGCCGCCGCCGCCGTCACCCCTCCGAATCCCTCGATGCGCTGCAAGAGCCGTCCGACCCGGAAGGCACGGGTTGGCAGGCGGCGGACGCAGGCGCGCGCGATCCCGCGCAGGAGGCGGTCGGACGCGAGTTGCAGGAGAAGATCAGGGAGGCCGTCCGCGAATTGCCCGAGGCCCAACGCACGGCGGTCATCCTGTGCCGGTACGAGGGGCTGGCCTATGAGGACATCGCCAAGGTGCTGGGTTGTACGGTCTCGGCCACGAAATCATTGTTGCACCGCGCCCGCCTGACGTTGAAAGAGAAATTGCGCGGGTATTACTAGGCGAAACTCTTTCACGAGCCTGGTGTTTAACCAGATAGAGAGGAAAGACATGAGTTGCCGGGCGGTTACAGAGCAGTTCGACGAACGGCTGGATGGACGGCTGGACGAGCCGCGGCAAACCGCATTTGACGCGCATCTCACAGGGTGCGCCGAGTGCCGGCGCGAGTGGGCGGCGTACGCCGGCGCATGGCAGGCGCTGGACCGCGACGAGGGAATTGAGCCGTCGTTCGGGTTTGCCGAGCGCACGCTGCGGCGCCTGAATGAACCACAAGTGGCAGTCCGGTGGTGGGTGTGGCGGCCATCGTTGCGTTGGGTGGCGCTGGCGGCCACGGTTGTCGTGCTCGGCGTGGGCGGGTGGGTTGAGCACGAGCGAACGGTCGCGAGGAAAACCGCCGAGACCTATGTCCGCATACAGCAGGCGGATTATCTTGAAGACTTCGACGTGATTGCCAACCTCGACCAACTCAAGGGAAACAACCAACTGTGAGACGAATCTTTCTGCCAACGGTGCTGGTGATCGGCATGGCGGTGTTTGCCGCGCAGGCGCAGCAGGAACCGTCATCGCCCCCGGTCCCGCCACCGCCGTCGGTTGATCAAACGAAACCCAAGCCAAGACAGTCGATGACCGAGGAGCAGCGGGCGGAGCTTGAGCAACGCCTCGACGCGACCTGGGGCAAGATGTCACTCGAAGGGAAAACCAGACTGATGCGCCTGCATCGCGCGTTGGCGGAGATGCCGCCCGACGAGCGGAAGTTCATCCACGACCGCATCGAGCGTTTCCTGAACATGTCGCCGGCGGAGCGCGAGAAGCTCAAACAAAACAAGCAGCAATGGGAGCAGATGTCACCCGAGGAACGACAGAGCGCCCGGGAGGAGTTCCGCAAGCACCGTCAGGAGTTTGAAGAACGGTGGCGTCGCGAGCGCCCGGGAGAGGAACCACCGACGAATTCAGCGCCGAATCCCAGGTCGCTGCCGCCACCCCCGCCCCCTCCACCGCCAGCACCATGACGCTTATTCAGATCGTACGAAACCCAAACCAATATCACGACACCCAACAAACCAAAGAAGGAGATACGAATGAAACGCGGAATGATAATCGCCTGTTTGATCGGGCTCATGGTTCCCCTGGGGGTGCGCGCCCAAGGAACGAACGCGCCGCCCAAGCCGCCGGGGGATGACAGACCGATGCGGGCCCGGCCCAACATGGACAATCTGTTGCCGCCGCCCGTGCTGGGCGATCTGGCACTGACGCCGGAGCAGAAGACCAAGTATGACGCGCTGGCGGCGGATTTTAAGAAGGACTTCGCGAAGTGGCGTGAGAGCAACCCGGAAACGGGGGGACCGCCGTCGCCGGAGGCTCGTCAAGCCGTGAGAGACCTCCGCAAGGGTTACACAGACAAAGTGCGCGCGTTCCTGACGGACGATCAGAAGACCAAACTCGATCAAGCTCTCGAACGTATGCGGGCACGCGGACCGCGTGGCCCCGGCGGCCCGGGCGGCCCGGGCGGCGCACCGCCACCGCCACCAGCGCCGGCTGACAAGTAAGACTTGCGGTCATGATTCCGCGCCGCGTGAGGTGGCATTCAGCCTCACGCGGCGTTTGTTCTTTGAAATCTGGCGACGAACGCGCCATCCACTTCGTCGCGTGGCGGAAACAGCGAACGTGTCGCTTCGACTGCAAAGTGCGGATGGGTTGCCTGAAAGGTTTCGACAACGCGTTCGTTCTCTTCTGGTTCCAGGCTGCACGTGCTGTACACCAGCACGCCGCGCGGCTTCACAAACTTCGCCGCCGCCGCGAGCAGCCTTGTCTGCAGGCCCGCCAGCCGGATGATCTCGGTTTCTTCCAGTCGCCAGCGCAAGTCGACACGACGCCGAAGCACGCCGGTGTTCGAGCAGGGCGCATCCACCAACACCCGGTCGAATTCCTCGCCCCGCAGGCAGCGGTCCAGGCGCGTTCCTTCGCACGCCAGCGTCGCGACAATGTCCACGCCCAGGCGGCGGCAGTTTTCACCCACCAGCGCGAGCCGTGAGTTCGTCGAATCGGCGGCGATGATGCGGCCCCGGTTCTGCATCTTCTGCGCGAGATATGTCGTCTTGCCGCCCGGTGCCGCGCACATGTCCAACACGGAATCGCCGGGCTGCGGGTTGAGCATTTCCACAGCGACGAGTGTGGATGGATCCTGCACGTAGAACTCGCCGTCCGCAAACGATTGGGACTGAAAAAGTCCCGCCGTGTTGGTCACCCGCCAGCAAAGAGGATGGTTGGCAGGCTCCGCCGCGACATCGGCGGGCTTTGCGGAAGCCTTCAGCGTGTTGATTCGCAGGTAGAGTGGAGGAGGTTGATTGTTCCACTCACATAGCGCCGCGGCTGGTTCGCGGCCCAGACGCGCCGCCCACCGTTCCCACAGCCATTCGGGATGGGAGTAGTACACCCACGGCTCGGTTTCACGAGTGGCGTTGAGCTTCTCGCGCAACGCGTCGCGGTCGCGTTCCGCCCGACGCAGGATCGCATTGACGAATCTCGTTTCCGCTTCGCCGGCATGCGTCCTGACCAGCGCGACCGTTTCATTAACCGCGGCGTGCGCGGGCGTTCCCAGGAAGAAAAGTTGGTAGAGGCCGAGCCGGATGGCATTGGCGACGACAGGGCGGGGTGGTTTGGTCGCGAGTTGGCCGAACAGGAATTCGAGCGAAAGCTTTCGTCGCAGGCAGCCATAGAACAGTTCGGTGGCAAAGGCACGGTCGGAATGGCCCAGCGAGGACTCAGCCAACGCGCGATCCAGAAGCTCGTCGGCCAACAAGCGTGATTTCGGCCAGCGGTTGAGCAGGTCCAAGGCAAGTTCCCGAGCGTTCACGAGTTGTGAGGCTAGCACAAACAGCTTGAGTTTGAACAGCCGAGGACTAGAGTCCCGCGACAAGCCCCGTAACGATTTGGAGGAGATGAATCGTGAGACGTTTTCAATCGTGGATCTGGTGCATCTGGATGATGCTGGTGGCATCGACGGCCTTTGGTGAGCAGGCATCTGTGGCGAAGGTCGATACTGGCGACACCGCATGGATGTTGGCGTCGGCGGCGCTGGTGATGTTGATGACGCCGGGCCTGGCGCTGTTTTACAGCGGGATGGTGCATCGCAAAAACGTGCTCGGCACGATGATGCACAGTTACATTTTGCTCGGGCTCATCACCGTGCAGTGGATGCTCTGGGGTTACAGCCTGTCATTTGGTCCCGACATCCGATCGGTGATCGGCAGCCTGAAGTGGGTTGCCTTGTCCGGCGTCGGGGCTCTACCAAATCCCAATTACGCGCCCACGATACCGCACAATGTCTTCATGATTTACCAGATGATGTTTGCGATCATCACGCCGGCGCTGATTTTCGGCGCCACCGCCGAACGCATGAAGTTCTCCGCCATGGTCGTCTTCTCGTTGCTCTGGGCGACGCTTGTTTACGATCCCATCTGTCATTGGGTGTGGGGGGTCGGGGGCTGGATTCGCAACCTTGGCGCGCTCGATTTTGCGGGCGGGACGGTCGTGCATATCAGTTCGGGCCTTTCCGCGCTGGTGGCGGCGTTGGTGCTGGGAGCGCGGCGCGGCGACCGCAAGCTGGAGCCGCACAACATGACGCTGACGGTTCTGGGGGCGGGCATCCTCTGGTTCGGCTGGTTTGGTTTCAACGGCGGCAGCGCGCTGGGTGCAAGCGGCTTGGCGGGGACGGCGTTTGTGAACACGCACATCGCTTCGGCTGCCGCGACGCTCGCATGGATCTTCATCGAATGGTGGCAGCGCGGCAAACCCAGCGTGCTGGGCGTGGCGTCAGGTTGCGTGGCCGGGTTGGTCGCGATCACACCGGCGGCGGGATTCGTCGCGCCGGTGGGGGCGTTGTGCATCGGCCTGCTGGGCGGTGCGGCCTGCTACGTCGGGGTCACGCTCAAGAATCGGTTCCGCTTTGACGACACGCTGGACACATTTGGCGTGCACGGCGTCGGGGGCACGGTCGGCGCGTTGCTGACGGGAGTGTTCTGCACGGTTGCCGTGAACTCGGGCGGTGCGAACGGTCTGTTCTATGGCAATCCGAAGCAGTTGCTCGCCCAAGCCATCGGCGTCGGCGCGACGATCACGTTCTCGGTTGTCGTGACGTGGATTCTGCTCAAAGTCGTCGATGCGGTGATTGGCCTGCGCGTCACGCACGAGGAAGAGGAGCAAGGTCTGGATTGGACGCAGCACGGCGAAAGCGGATATAACCTCTAGCGGATTTCGTCCAACTTCGCTATGGTGCGGGGGCGGCGCGAGTGCCGCCTCTGCTGTTTTATGGTGAACGCACACAACATCCTCGCCATCGTCGGCCGACCCAACGTCGGCAAGAGCACGCTGTTCAACCGGATCGCGGGCCGGCGGATCGCCATCGTGCATGAACAACCGGGGGTGACGCGCGATCGCGTCAGCGCCGTGGCGCGGTGGGGCCAGAAATCGTTCGAGGTCATCGACACGGGCGGAATCGCGTTCATGGACGAGGAGAAGAGCGGCGACATCCTGGCCAACGCGGCGCGACATCAAGCCGAAGTCGCCATCGAGATGGCCTCGGCGATCATCCTGGTCGTGGATGTTACCGAAGGCGTGGTGCCGCTCGATCTCGAAATCGCGCGCCGGCTGCGCTCCAGCGGCAAGAAAATCTTTCTCGCGGTCAACAAGGTGGACAATGCCCGACGCGCCCGCAACGAAGCGGAATTCACCGAGTTGGGTTTTGACGGGACCTTTTCCATCGCCGCCGTGCACGGCACCGGCGTTTCGGAACTGCTGGATGCTGCCACGGACGAATTCGCTGCCGGCGCAGATCAGGAGACAGTGCGACCGACGCGGATCGCCATTGTGGGACGGCCAAACGTGGGCAAGTCGTCGCTGATCAACGCGATTTTGAAGGACGAGCGAACGATCGTCAGCGACATCCCGGGCACAACCCGCGACGCGGTGGATGTGCCGTTCGCGGTGCAAGACAAGGCGTACTTGTTGGTCGATACAGCGGGACTGCGACATCGGCGGAAGATCAAGACGTCGATTGATCAATTCGGGCTGATGCGCGCGGAACGCACCATCCGCGAATGCGATATTGCGGTGCTGGTGTTGGACGCCGTCGCGGGCGTGACGAAGCAGGATAAGAACATTGCCGGGCAGATTGCGGAGGCGGCGCGCGGCTGCGTGGTGCTGGTGAATAAATGGGACCTGGCGGCGGAGGAGGAACGCAAGGAGCGGGGGAAGAAAAAGAGGAAGAGCTTTCGCGAGCAATACCTGGAAGCTTTGCGGAAGGAATTGTTCTTTCTCGATTGGGCGCCGGTACTGTTCGCGTCGGCGAAGACGGGCGAGAATCTGGGCCAGTTGTTCGATCAAATCTCCGTCATCGAACGTGAAGTGACCCGACGCGTGGAAACGCCCCAACTGAACAAGCTGCTGATGCATGCGATGGACTCGTATCCGCCGCCGTTTGTGGGCGGCAAGCGCTTTAAGATCTTCTACGCGTTTCAAAAAGCTTCACAACCACCGACGTTTCGGTTATTCGTCAACCAAGCGAGTTGTTTGACGCCGCACTACAAGCGGTTCCTGATTGACAAAATCCGGGCAGGCTGGGCGTTCACAGGCTGCCCAGTTTTGCTGGAATGCCGGGAGCGGGAGCGGCGTAAATTCGTCAGGAACGCACCGAGAACTTCGCGAGTTTGAAAAAAAGTGGGTGCGGGCATAGTTTAGACTTGAAAACACAATATGTGGGGTCCTATAGTGCCGCCCGCACTATTAGCGGTGGTTTCCAGCCTGGACATTGACCGCCGAAAGTCGCAGTTCATTTGCTTTTGAGGAGGGTAAAGTGATCAATTTGAAGCAGAGTGTGGGGGAGCTTTCCGCGCGCAAGGGCAAAACGACCCGCAAGGACTCTGAGGGTGATACGCCAATTTCAACCGAGACGATCAAGCGCGCCAAACGCGGCAGCCAAACTCCGCGAGGCGATTCACCGTTAGCGCCGAAGATAAGCGGTTGGGTTGTGCCGCGCGTGTTCAGCCGACCGGACGTGGGACCGTTCGACGAAGTGGAATGGGACCAGCGCACGGCCGAGATCACGGACGACACGGGACGGGTGATCTTCAAGCAGGAGAATGTCGAAGTCCCGAAGAGTTGGTCCATTCTCGCGACAAAGGTTGTCGTTTCCAAATACTTCTATGGCGAGAACGGAACCACAGGGCGCGAGCGCAGTGTTCGTCAGCTGATCCACCGCGTCACCCGCACGATTGCCGATTGGGGCAAGCGTGACGGCTACTTTGCCACCGACAAGGACGCCGAGACCTTTTATGACGAGCTGACCTGGTTGTGCCTCAACCAGTGTGGCTCCTTCAATTCGCCGGTGTGGTTCAACTGCGGTCTTTTCAGCCAGTACGCGGTCGGCAAGCACAGCGGCGCGGGTAGTTTCTACTTTGACCGCGACACGAAAACAGTCCAGCGCGCCCCGACGCAGTACGAGTACCCGCAATGTTCGGCGTGCTTCATCCAGTCCGTCGGCGACACGATGGAAGACATCATGGAACTGGCGCGCAGCGAAGCGATGCTCTTCAAGTATGGCAGCGGGACCGGCACGGACCTTTCCTCGCTGCGTAGCTCGCGCGAGAAACTTTCGGGCGGCGGTTGCCCCAGTGGCCCGTTGTCATTCCTCAAGGTGTACGACGCCATCGCCAGCGTGGTGAAGTCCGGCGGCAAGACGCGCCGCGCCGCGAAGATGAACACGCTCAAGGTCTGGCATCCCGACATCAAGGATTTCATCGACGCCAAGCAGAAGGAAGAACGCAAAGCGTGGGCGCTCATCGAGCAGGGGTACGCGGGGGACTTCAACGGCGACGCCTACGGCTCAATCTCGTTCCAGAATGAGAATCTCAGCGTGCGTGTGACCGACGATTTCATGCGGGCGGTGCTGGACGACAAGGATTGGGCGACCCATTGGATCACGAATCCGAGCAAACCGGGCCCAAGGTACAAGGCGCGGGAATTGATGCGGGGCATCGCCGAGGGCACCTGGATCTGCGGCGACCCGGGCGTGCAGTACGAGGACACGATCCAACGGTGGCACACCTGCAAGACCACCGGGCCGATCAACTCGAGCAATCCCTGCAGCGAGTACATGTTCCTCGACAACAGCGCGTGCAACCTCGCGTCGCTGAACCTGATGAAGTTCGTGCGCGCCGACGGCGCGTTCGACGTCGAGCGGTTCAAGGCGGCGGTGGAGATTTTCATCACCGCGCAGGAGATCATCGTCGACAACGCGAGTTATCCGACCGAAAACATCGCGCGGAACAGCCACTTGTTCCGTCCGCTCGGCCTGGGGTTCGCCAACCTCGGTTCGCTGATCATGTCCATGGGTCTGCCGTACGACAGCGACGAGGGCCGCGGCATGGCGGGCGCGATCACTGCGGTCATGCATCTGCACGCCTACACGCAATCGGCGCGCATTGCCGAGAAGATCGGCGCTTTTGAAGGCTTTGCCAGGAACCGCGAGCCGATGTTGCAGGTTATGGAGATGCACCGCGACGCGGTCAAGCGCATCCACCCGAGTTGCCCCGACACCCTGCGCAGCGCGGCGCAACGTTGCGGCGACGAGGCTGTCGAGTTGGGGCGGCGCTTCGGCTATCGGAACTCGCAGGTCACCGTGCTCGCGCCGACGGGCACGATCGCGTTCATGATGGATTGCGATACCACGGGTGTCGAACCCGACATCGCGCTGGTGAAGTACAAACTGCTCGCGGGCGGCGGGATGTTGAAGATTGTCAACCGCACCGTGCCGATGGCGCTACGGAAACTCGGGTACAGCGAGCCGCAGATTGCTGATATCGTGAAGTATATCGACGAGAAGGACATGATCGAAGGCGCGCCGCACTTGCAGGAAAAGCATGTCGCGGTGTTCGATTGCGCGTTCAAGCCCGCCAAGGGCAAACGCAGCATCCAGTACATGGCGCACCTCAAGATGATGGCCGCCGCGCAGCCATTCCTCAGCGGCGCGATTTCCAAGACGGTGAACATGCCGCAGGAGTCCACCGTGGAAGACATCATGCACAGCTACTTGGAAGGCTGGCGACTCGGGTTGAAGGCGGTGGCGATTTATCGGGACGGCTCGAAACGCTCACAACCGCTCAACACCTCGAGCGGCAACGGCGCTACGCCGGGCGAAGCAGCCGCCAAGGAAGTCGATTCCTTCAAGTCGCGCATTGTGGAACTCGAGGAAGAAGCGAAGAAAATGCGCGCCCGCCTGGGCGCGCCGGCGCGCAATCGACTGCCCGACACGCGGCAGGCCATCACGCACAAATTCGACATCGCCGGCCACGAGGGGTATATCACGGTCGGCTTGTTTGCCGACGGCACGCCGGGCGAGCTGTTCATCACGATGGCGAAGGAAGGTTCGACCATCGGCGGGTTGATGGACACCATCGGCACGCTCGTCAGCCTCTCGCTGCAGTACGGGGTGCCGCTGGAAACGCTCGTCAAGAAGTTCGCGCACCAGCGCTTTGAGCCGAGCGGGTTCACCAAGAACGCCGATATTCCGATCGCGAAGTCGATCTGCGATTACCTGTTCCGCTGGCTCGGCTGCCAATTCATCCCCGGCTACCGCGAAGCCAATTCACCGAGCGCCGGGCAGGCCGAATTTTCTCTCAAGGAAGTCGCCGAGCAGGAGAAGAAGGTCGTCAACAAGCCCGTCGCGGACCTCGAACAGACGGAGGAAGCGCCGGCGCGCCCGATCGTTGGCCGTGAAGGTTTGACTGCCGTGCAACAGTTGAGCCGGACCGTCCAGCACTTCATGCAGGATGCGCCCGTCTGCGACACGTGCGGCGCCATCACCGTCCGCAACGGCGCCTGCTACAAGTGCCTGAATTGCGGCAATTCCATGGGATGCTCCTAAGGGTATGGAGCGCCACACAACGCAGGAAGCCCCGGACCCGGCTCGGGGCTTTTTGTTTCCGTCGCGAGGCTTGACGCCTGAACGAGCAGGCAGTTAAATAGGCGACTCTTACACCAAGACGATTCAGGAGACACATCATGGCAACAGTAGCAGCACCGAAAGTGGGCGTGACACACGCCCGCCCGAAGGCGAAGGACGAGAAGGCCGGCGGCAAAAAAGAGCAGAAGGTCGTTTACCCGAGTGATTTTGGCTCGCACGCCAGCATGGCGAATGAGGAATTGACCGGCAAGATCACGGCGACCAAACAGGACGCAACGGACCCGTGGGTGGTCCTGGCCGACGAACGCGGCCCGTACGCCACCCGCAAATCGCGGCTCGATTCCGGGTTGGCGGACCCGAATCGTTGCGCCGATCAGCCCGTGCGCGATCAGGCGGTCAAGGATTTGACCGCCGCCTGACGGCCGGACCGTTCTAGAGTCGGAGCGCCAGAGCGAGACAAGCGTTCTGGCGCTTTTGGCTTTTATGGGGCAGGCCGCGTCCGACCACCGTCGGTATGGACAAAATGCCGCAAATGCGATTTGCTAGAGGCACCATGTCAAACGAGCCAGCAACGCAGCCGTCCGATTTCATCCGCGACATCGTCAAAGCCGATGTGGCGGCGGGGAAATATCAGAAGATTGTCACCCGTTTCCCGCCGGAGCCGAACGGTTACCTGCATATCGGCCACGCGAAATCCATCTGCCTGAATTTCGGCATCGCCCGCGAGTTCGGCGGCCAGTGCAACCTCCGCATGGACGACACGAACCCGACCAAGGAGGACGTGGAATACGTCGACTCCATCATGACCGATGTGAACTGGCTGATTGCCGATTGGGCGGATGATCGTCTCGGATTCAAGCCCGTCGGGGTGACGCCGGAGCCGCAGGCTGTCAACGGCAAGACGGATTTTTATCTCGGCGCGGTGAACCCGAAATCGGCCGGCACTGGCGTGAAGCTGGAGCCATTCTACGCCTCGGACTACTTCGACCAGATTTATGTGTACGCCATCGAACTGATCAAGAAGGGTCTGGCCTACGTGTGCGATCTGACGCTGGAGGAGATGGATGCGTACCGGGGCGCGCCCGACAAGCCCGGCAAGGACAGCCCGTTCCGCAATCGTCCCATCGAGGAGAGCCTCGATTTGTTCGTGCGCATGAAGAACGGCGAGTTCCCCGACGGCAAACGCACGTTGCGGGCGAAGATCGACATGGCTTCGCCGAACATCTGGATGCGCGACCCCGTGTTGTACCGCATCCGCCATTCGGAGCATCATCACACGGGCGACAAATGGTGCATCTACCCGATGTACGATTTCGCGCATTGCCTGAGCGACTACGTCGAGGGCATCACCCACAGCATCTGCACGCTGGAGTTCGAGGTGCATCGGCCGCTCTACGACTGGATTCTGGAGAATCTCGATTTGCCACGCCCGTTGCCGCATCAATTCGAGTTTGCCCGGCTCAGCGTCGGCTACACCGTCATGAGCAAACGCAAGCTGATGCAGCTCGTGAAAGAAGGCATCGTCAACGGCTGGGACGACCCGCGCATGCCGACCATCAGCGGACTGCGCCGGCGCGGCGTCACCCCGCAGGCGTTGCGTGATTTCGCCTACAACATCGGCATCACCAAATACAACGGGCTCACCGACGTGGCCGTGCTCGAATACTGCATTCGCGAGGACCTCAACAAACGCGCGTTGCGCCGTCTCGCCGTACTGCGCCCCATCAAGGTCGTCATCACGAATGTTCCCGAAGGCCACGTCGAGGATCTCGATGCGGTCAATAATCCCGAGGATCCGTCCGCCGGTACGCGCAAAGTCCCGTTCAGCCGCACGCTGTACATCGAGCAGGACGACTTCATGGAAACGCCGCCGCCGAAGTTCTTCCGATTAAAGCCCGGCGGCGAAGTCCGCTTGAAATACGCCTACATCATAAAGTGCGACGAAGTCATCAAGGACGCGGCCGGGAAAGTGACCGAACTCCGCTGCACCGCCGATCTCGGCAGCAAGATGGGCGGCCCGACTTCCTCACGAAAGATCAAAGGCACCATCCACTGGGTTTCCGTCGCCCACGCCATCGACGCCGAAGTCCGCCTCTACGACCGGCTCTTCACCGTGCCTGAGCCGGATTCCGAAGGCGACTTCAAAGCCCACATTAACCCCCACTCGTTGGAAGTCGTCACCGCCAAATGCGAACTAGGTCTGAAAGACGCCAAGCCAGAATTGCGCTACCAGTTCGAACGCCTCGGCTACTTCACCCTCGACCCCGACACGAAGTCCGGCACGCCGGTCCTGAATCGTACAATCACGCTGAAAGACGCTTGGGCGAAGATCGAGAAGAAGCAGGGGTAAGTCTCCCTCGAAATGAGATTACACTCCAGACGCCATGGAAACACTGCGAATCTTTGTGGACCTTGCCGCGTCCCCGGATGTGTTGGCGGTGCTGCAAGAGGGCGCCAAGGAGCATCAACTGGTCTTCCCGGAAAAGCCCGCGTCCTCCGTCCTCGCCAAAGCGGAACATGATCCCCAATTCGCCACGGTGAATGTCGCCTTCGGCCAGCCTGATCCCGTCGCCATTTCGAAGGCAACCCAACTGAAATGGATCCACGTCAGCTCGTCGGGAATCACGCGGTATGACACTCCAGCATTTCGCGCGTTGATGGCTCAACGCAATATCGTGGTGACCAACAGCGCGAGCGTGTACAACGAGGCGTGCGCCGCCCACGCTCTGAGTTTCATGCTGGCGCAGGCCAGGAAATTACCTCTCGCGCTCAAGACCCGAACCGCCGGTGGTACCCCTGCCTGGCATGCGGTTCGCGCCTCGTGCCGGACGCTCCGCGGCGAATCTGTTCTGATCGTGGGTTACGGCGCGATTGGGAAACGGCTGACCGAACTGCTGCGTCCATTCGACATGAAAGTCATCGCCTATCGTCGGAACGCGCGCGGCGATGAAGGCGTGCCGGTCATCACGGAAGACCAATTGGCCCACACGTTGGCCAATGGCGTCGATCACATCGTCGATATCTTACCGGAGAGCGCGGAGACACTCCATTTCTTCAACTCCGCTCGTTTCGCCACCGTCAAACCCGGCGCGATCTTCTACAACATCGGACGGGGCACGACGGTCGATCAGGATGCCCTGCTCGAAGCCCTTCGTTCGGGACGCATCGCCGCCGCCTGGCTGGACGTGACCGAGCCGGAACCGTTGCCGGACGATCATCCACTCTGGGCCGAGCCGAACTGCTTTATTACCCCGCACGTGGCGGGAGGGCACGCTGACGAAGCCAAAACGTTGGTCCGCCATTTCCTCAAGAACCTGGACCGTTTCGTCCGGGGACAGCCCCTCTTGGATCGAGTCATGTGAAACGCCGTTGGGCAGATCTCGGTTTCCTGAGTTGGCCGGCCTAGCTCAACGTTTCGGCGCTGTACCGGGCGATGAGGCCGGTGCGCTGCGCGTGATGATAGACGCTGGCGAAATAGCGGCAGGCCAGAAAAATGTAAACCACGGCCAAGGCCGCCGCCCCCGCCAGGGAAGATCCCGAGACCGCCCCTCCGGCAACGATGCGCCGCATGCCTTCAAATACGTACGACGGCGGCAACAGGCTCGAAATCCATTGCATCCACAGGGGCAACGTCGAAAGCGGATAGAAAACCCCGGCAAACGGCGACAGGAGAGCGGGAACGGGCCAGACGAGCCACTCCGAGGCCGGTCCGAGCCGGAGCACCAGGGCGCATCCAAAAATCCCGAGCGAGATTCCGAACAGGAACAGCACCAGCAAAAACGGGAAGAACATCAGCCCGTAGGTGAGGAACGACAGGCCGAACACCGTGGTTGCCAGCACCAACATCACAATCAATCCGATCAGGCTCGTCGCAATGCTGGTGATCACCAGACCGGACAGATACTGCGAAATCGAGAGTGGCGTCGCGAAGATGTTGAGGAAATTGCGGGCCCACACGTCCTCGAAGAAGGCCGCCGCCACGCCGTGCATGATGCGGGTGAAAAAATCCCAGAGCAGGACTGCGCCGAGAAGCGTAGGCACAAAGTTCAGGCCCGACGTGGTGACGGTATTCAAGTACCGGGTGATAAATCCCCACAACAGGATATCGACAGCGACCCACGCAAACAACGGCAGCAGGCGGGCCGGACTCCCTCGCAGGAGATAAAAATGGCGGAGCACGATGGCCGCAACGCGCCGGAGACCCTTCATGCTCCGGCTCCTTCCAGTGTAAGGGGCTGTTGTGCCACGGTGATGAACAGTTCTTCCAATGTCGCCTTGCCGTGCTCGCCCGGCAGCGTCTTCGGATTGCCTTGGAGCAGGATTTTCCCGTGCGAGACGAACAGCACCCGGTCGCACACGTCCTGGACCTCGTACATGTTGTGCGAGGTCCACAGCACGCCACCCGTGCCCTGCGTGACGTAGGTCCGGATCCGGCTGCGGATGTCACGCGCCACCGACGGATCGAGCGAGGCGGTCGGTTCGTCCAACAGCAGCAGGTGCGGACGATTGAGCATCGCTTTGGCGAGAGCCGCGCGAGTTTGTTCGCCCGAGGACAGCACCCCGCACTTCACATCGCGAAAGGGCTTTAGATCAAATTGTTCCAACAGCTCTTCGATTCGTTTGGGCAGATCGTCCACTCCGTAAATAAGTCCGAAAATGCGCAGGTTTTGGAAGACGGTGAGATTTCCGGGCAACGGAGAATAGACGGCCGCGAAATTCGTGCGTTCCAGAGCCTGGGAACGATGGGCGGCGAGATCCATCCCTTCGATACGAATGCCGCCCGAACTCGGCTGAACGACACCGAGAATCATGTTGATGGTCGTGGTCTTTCCCGCGCCATTGGGCCCCAGCAGACCGACGATCTCATTGCGTCCGACCTCGAATGAAACGCCGTCCACCGCGACCGTGTCGCCGTATTCTTTCCGCAATTCCGTTACCGACAGCACATCGGACATCCCGCGAATCCTCCTTCATCCAATTTTGTGGAGCCAGTATCAGCAGTCCGAGTTTACTTCGCAACTGTTTACCGTCCGTTTGCCGACTCGATCCTTCCACGGCATCGCAGATCGCGGAGATCGCGTTCCAACCCCGAAAGACCCCGAAATTCTTCGCAGTATAATTCGTAAGACGTGGCCTGCCCTCGTGGGGGGCCGTAGCTGAGGCTTCCGCCTTTGCAGGTGCTACGGCGGACAAGATGGTGGGCAGGCTCCGCCAATCCGAGCGTCTCGGCTACCATGTATCATTGTCTGCCGAGTCTTCAGGCGTCAGCGGGGAAGATGCAGCAGGGCGTTGACGGCGCGACTGAAGGTGGTCCATTGGCGGCGTTGCTCGTTCCAGACTCGTTGACCGCGCGGTGTGAGGTGATAGTAGCGGCGCTGGCGACCGTCCTTCGGCCCTTCCCAATGGCTCGTGACCAACCCTTGCTCTTCGAGGTGGCGAAGAACGGGGTAGATCGTGCCGTCCTGCCAATTCAATGTGCGCTTGGATTGTTCGAAAATACGTTTCCGAATGCTGTAGCCGTAGCTCGGCCCATCACGCAGGATGTCGAGTATGATCAAGTCATACGTGCCCGCCGCCAGATTCCGCGCAAACTCATCTCGTTTCATACACGATACATGGTAGTGCCATGTATCATGCAAGATTCGCGGTTATGATCAAGCGTGGCGTTGGCGAATCGGGATGGATGGCGGGAACAACCGTGTCCGAAACGGCAAGGGATCGGGAAAGAAGGTGGAAGGGCAAAGGGAATGCAGGTGGAATGGCTCAACGTGCGTCAGAAAATGAGTGTTGGAACGCAGCTATGCGCGGTCACTATCGGCTAAGCTCATAGGCTTTCATGATGGTGGCGTACTTGGTGAGCATGTTGGGAACTTCCCAGTCGGGGAGGCGGCCGGCGCGGAGGTAGCGCAAGTAGTTTTCGGTGACCTGCGCGAAATGCGCTTCGTGGCCGACATCGTACTTTTCCGGTACGGTCACCCACCACGAATGTCCATCGCGTCCGAAACTAACGCCGGGATATTTCCCCTGTAGAGTATCGATGGCGACCTTGAGCGCCGTTGCGAAGGCTGTGTCGTCAGTCTTGCGCGCGTTCTCGACGTACAGGACCGGCTTGTATTTCTGCTCCGCGCCCTGACGGATGACGAGGTTCGCCTTCGTCCCGCGCATCATGGAATAGTGCCGGTCGTCGGCACCCGGTGGCGCTTCGAAATTCCAAGTGACCGACACTTTGGCACAAAGGCCGCGCAGCCGATACGTAAATTCGCCGTTGGCGTAATCCTGCAACGCGCCATCTTTCACATCGGGTTTGAGAAAGTCGGGGAATGTGTCCACGCCCGTCACTTGTTTGAACTGCTCGCGCGTGATGGGCGTGGCCCAGCGCCGGGCGCTCAACACGTTGACATCCGTGGGACTCAATGCCTGTTCCGGGAACGCTTCCCATTGGATCAAATCCACCAAATGGGTCGTGACATCCACAATGCCTTCGCCTTGCTGGCGCACGTCGAAGAACCATTGCGGACGCTTAAGCGGCGCGCCCGCCACGATCTTGGAAAAGTGGTGGACGCTTTCCTTGGTGATGGCGGGTTCGTCGGGCGAACCTTTCACCAATTCACCGAACAACCCGGGTTGTTGCGACAACTCCCGTTGCAGCATCGTGGTGATTTCATAGCGTTCGGTCATGATGTCGTACAAGAGAACGTGGTTGGAGGCTGCCACGGTGAACGCCTGCTGCAATCGCGGGAAATCGGCTGGAGTAATGACCATTGGCTTGTCGGCCAGGACGTTCAGGCCAGCCTGGACTGACCGCAGGATGAATTCCGTTTTTTGCGTGTTTTTGCCCGAAAACACGACCACGTTGCCGGGCTTCTCGGACAGCATTTTTTCCATGAAGTTCGGGCCGGTGTAAACTTTTTCCTGCCAATGCGTTGGCTGGTCGGTCCGCGTATTGAACCGCTCGATCCGTTTCAGGTGTTCGGCGAGGTCGTCGGGGCTTGGCGCATAGACGTGCACCAGCGGATCGACGTCGGCGTACATGAACTTCTGCACCAGCGCCGCGTGAAAATGGCCCGGGTCGAGTGTGATCAATCGGAATTGGGCAGGTTTCGTATTGTCGTCGGCCATTGCGTAAGTCCCGTTCACGATCCAACCGCACAACAGCAGCAACGTCAGGATGCGATTGGCACCCGACATTTTGCCAGCGACGTTGACGGGGCTGGAGAACACAGCGGATGCCATGACCCGTCCACTATGCCAGCCGAATCCACAAAGGGCAACGCTAGAGCCGCGTAGTAGAGGACATCGGACCCTGCCGACGAGCGTTGGAGTTATGGCGTGAAACGGCGCGAACCAGGCTGAACATCTTCCGGCCGCATACTATTTGCTGCCAGCCGCTTCAATGGCTTGACGGACGCGGGGTTCGTTGGCCCCGACCACGGTGTCGACTTCCCCGCCGTTCTTGTTGTAGATGATGATGCGGGGGATGGCGGTCACGTTGTACTCCTTCGCGAGGTCGCGACGTTTATCGATGTTGATCTTTTGCAGCGCGATGTCGGAATTGCCGTCCGCAATCTTATCCAATATCGGGCTGATACGCCGGCAGGGGCCGCACCAATCGGCATAGAAATCGACAATCGTTATCTTGCCGTGTTCCGGCCGGATGGATCCCTGGGCTTGAGGACGAGAAGACGATGCGGGAACGGACGCGGGCTTGGAGCGGGTAGGGGACGGAGAAAGTTTATCGCCGGGTGATGCAGGAGTTGACTGGGAGGCGGTCGCTGGAACAACTGGGTCGACGGATGAGCCGGGGCCCTTGCCGCTGACCGTGAGATCGATTATCTGGACGGCGGACACCGCTTGTTTCTCACCTTTCTCACTGAGCAGGATGAAGAAGCCGTCCTGCAGCCCCAGTAGCTGTCCGTGCAGCATCCCGCGTCCGCGAGTAACAATCGTCGCCGTCGCGGATTCGAAATCGATCCGCTTGACCCGTTGCAGGCTGAAGTGAGAGATGCTGCCGCTTTTGTCGGCCACATCGAATCGCTGGTTGGAGAAACCCAGGATATTCCCCTCGGTCTTCTGGCCGTTGTCGAGTTCGACCACATCCGCGCGAACGCTCAGCACAGCCGCCAAGCACAAGAACGCTGGCAGTATTCGCTGCATGGGGGGTGATTACAGCAGGTTTTCGGCCTGATTTGGCGGTCGCGCGCGGGATTTCGTGCGGCTTGCCTACCACACCTGTATCCGATATACCCACAGACGAAAAGCACGCGCCCGGGAATCAGCAGCCCAAATCTGAAAGAGACACACGCATGTCCTCATTGCGTTCGTTGGATTTGATGGTCATCGGCCTTTACATGGCGGCCATGGCCGGCATCGGGCTGTGGTTTGCCCGCCGCCAGACTTCCACCGAGACGTACTTCGTCGCCCGGCGGGCCGTGCCGCATTGGGCGATGGGACTTTCGATGTTCGCCACGATCATCAGCAGCATCACGTTCATCGCGTACCCCGGATCGGCGTACGCGGGCAACTGGAACCTTCTGGTTCCCGGTTTCATGGCAGTGGGCGTTCTCCTGCTGGTCGGCGGGGTTATCATTTCGTTTTTTCGCCATGCGGTCGGGCTGAGCGCGTATGAGTATTTCGAGCATCGGTTCGGTTACGGCGCGCGGGCGTACAGCGCGCTGGCGTTCACGGCGGGGCATTTCTCAAAAATGGGTTTCGTGCTGTTCACGATTACTGCCGCGATCAGCGGCATGACTGGCTGGGGTGCCTACCACGTGATTGTCGGCGTCGGTCTCGTGACGATTCTCTATACAATGGCCGGGGGTTTGGAAGCGGTCATCTGGACGGAGGTATTGCAGGGAATTGTCAAGGTTGTGGGCGTGCTGATCATCATCGGCGTGTTGCTTTGGATTATGCCGGGTGGCTCGCGAGCAGCGTTCCACCTTGCCGCGGAGAAACACAAATTCAGCCTCGGCAGTTGGGACTTCAAACTTTCCCAAAGCGGCAACTTTTGGGTGATGATTCTTTACGGGTTTTTCTGGTATCTGCAAAAATACACCGCCGACCAAACGCTGGTGCAACGTTATCTCGTCGCGAAATCAGACCGCGACGCGCTCAAGGGCGTGGCGCTCGGCGCGGCCCTTTGCGTGCCGGTGTGGACAGCGTTCATGTTGGTCGGCACGCTCTTGTGGTGCTACTACCAACTCTCCCGCGAATCGCTCCCGGCGCATCTCTTTGACAACGGGGGAAGGGTGATCTCTGACCAGGTGTTTCCGTTTTTCCTGACGACCAGAGTTCCAGCCGGACTCGCCGGGATCTTCATGGCCGCGTTATTCTCGGCGGCCATGTCAACGATGTCCTCGGACCTGAACTGCCTTTCGGCGGTGGGGGTCGAGGATTATTACTGCAAGCTCCGTCCCCACGCCTCGGATCGGCAGCGACTTGCCGTGGGCAAAATCATCGTCGCCGTGTGTGGATTGGTCGCGGTGGGCATCGGCGCCCTGATCGCGTGGAAGAGCGAGAGCGTCTTGTCGCTGTACTACGCGGTCACCTCGATCGTTTCCGCCGGGCTGGCAGGAATGTTTCTGTTGGCGTTCCTGAGCCGTCGCGCCAACAAACAGGGCCTTTGGATCGGGATCGTTACGGCGCTGTTGTTCACGGCATGGGCGACATTGACGGGCAGCAAGTACAAAATGTTTTCGCTTGGCGCGTGGGACTTTCGATGGCCCGAGGTGATGATCGGGGTCATTGCGCATGTGATTGTGCTCGTCGTCGGCTACGGGGCGAGTTGGTTCTTCCCCGGCGGCGAGCCCGTGAAGAAAGAATGGACAATTTGGGGTTGGTTGGAGAAAAGAAGGTCTCGCAAGTCCGGGACTGGCCCAACCTCGCCAGCCGCTGCGACCAATGGATGAGCAGTGCCACGCTGAACGAGCCAACGGAATGAACAATGGATCGAAGTACAAGGGCGTGATAGTCCCCATGGTTACGCCCGTCACCGCCGCGGGCGATCTGGACAAACCTGCCGTCGACCGGTTGGTGGATTTTCTTCTGGCGGGCGGCATCGGGAACATTTTCGTCGCGGGGACCACGGGCGAGAGCGTGTCCGTTCCGCACTCCATGCGGCTTCGGTTGGTCGAGCGGACCCGGGCCAGGGTCCAACGCCGCGCCACGGTTTACGCGGGCTTGGGTGACATTCATCCAGGCGAAGTCTCCGCAGGCAATGATTACTTGCGTGCCGGGGCGGATGCGATTGTGGTGCGTCCGCCGGTTTCATTTCCTTTGGCGGAATTGCTGCCGTGGTTCCGATCGATCTTGGATGGTGTCGAAGGCCCCGTGATTCTCTACAACATCCCTTCGGCAACGAACGTTTCCATTCCGCTGGACGTGGTCGCGCAACTGATGGGGCACCCAAAGCTGATGGGTATCAAGGATTCGGAGAACAATGCAAAGCGGCTGGAAGAATTGCTCCGCCTTTTCGGCGGCCAGCCGACATTTTCCATTTTCATCGGCGTCGGCGCGCTGATGGTTCAAGGATTGAGACTCGGCGCGGAAGGCATCGTGCCCAGCGCAGGCAACCTGATTCCAGGCGTTTGCCAGCGCGTGTATGAAGCTGCGCGGCGCGGCGATTGGGCGGAAGTCGACGATCAGTTCGCGCGCATGAGCGACGTGCATGCAATTTACCAGAAGGGCCGCACTCTGGGTCAATCGATTGCGGCCCTCAAAGCCGCGCTCACCTGTCGCGGACTATGCGCGCCCCATGTCCTGTCGCCGCTGCATCCACTCACGGAAGCAGAACTTGAAGTGCTTCGCGGCCAAATGGCCGCTCTGGGGGTATTAGAATGAGCGCGACGAGAATGCGACGGGCCTTGTTGGCCGGGACGCTTTTTCTTGCAGCGTCATGGGGCTCGTTTGCGGCCACCGAAGAAACAGAACGCCTGTATCTTTCCGGCCGCGGAAAGGACGATGCCGTGCCATGGAAATTCATGTGCACGTCCGGCGCACAGTCCGGCTATTGGACAAACCTGCCCGTACCTTCGAATTGGGAACTCCACGGTTTCGGGACGCTCAGCTATTCCAGGGATGCGAAAAATGCTTGGGGTGAAACGGGGCTCTACGCACGGAATTTCACTGTGCCCCGAAGCTGGTCGAGTCGGCGTGTTTTTCTCGTCTTTGAAGGTGTGATGACGGACACGAGCGCTTCGCTCAACGGTGAACCTGTCGGCGCCATGCACCAAGGTGGATTCTACCGGTTCAAATACGAGGTGACGAAGCTTGTCCGCTTTGGCGCGGTCAATCATCTCGACGTCACGGTGGCAAAGCATTCGGCCAACGAATCGGTGAACAATGCCGAGCGCAAAGGGGATTATTGGGAGTTCGGCGGGATTTATCGGCCGGTATATCTCGAAGCCATGCCGCCTCGGTTTATTGAACGCGTGGCCGTCGACGCACGGGCCGACGGGGCGTTTGCGATGGACGTGTTCGTAAATGGCGGGACGAACGGCGGCACAATCGAGGCGCAAATCAAGTCACTTGATGGCGGAGCCGTCGGCAAGAAGTTTTCTGGAACGATCGTGGATACCGAGGCGACGCTGACAGCGCAAATCGCATCGCCACGTCAATGGACGGCCGAGACACCAAATCTTTATCTGGTTGAGGTTCGGCTCAAGCGGGGCAACCGCGTGCTCCATCGCTATCGTCAACGGTTCGGGTTCCGCACGATGGAAGTGCGCGAGGGCGATGGTCTTTACGTTAACGAACATCGAGTGGTCCTGAAAGGCACGAACCGGCATTCCTTCTGGCCGGAGTCGGGACGTTGCCTGAGCGAAGCGGTCCATCGGTTGGACATCGAGACGATGAAGGACATGAACATGAATGCCGTGCGCATGTCGCATTATCCACCAGATGCCGAATTTCTCGATCTGTGTGACGAACTTGGCCTCTACGTGCTCGATGAACTCGCGGGCTGGCATTGGGCCTACAACACGAATACGGGCCGCAAACTCGTTGAGGAAATGGTCACGCGCGACGTGAACCATCCCTGCGTACTGTTCTGGGACAACGGCGACGAGGGCGGAGGGAACACAAATCTCGACAATGTTTTTCTCCAATTCGACCCGCAACGGCGCCGCGTACTGCATCCGTGGGCGGCATTCAATGGTCTCTGTACCGCGCATTATCTCGCCTACGACAAGGCGCAAATTGCCTGCACGGGGCAGGCGGTCTATTACCACGCCGGCCAGGAACTCGTCGCCACGAACGACGCGAACAAATACATCTACATGCCGACGGAATTTCTGCATGGCCTCTACGATGGGGGTTCGGGCGCTGGCCTGAAGGATTATTGGGAAATGATGTTGCGCAGCAAGCTGCTCGGCGGCGCGTTCATGTGGGCGTTCCTCGATGAAGGAGTGAAACGCCCCGACACCGGGGAAATCGATGTCTGTTCAAATGCAGCACCCGACGGCATTGTCGGCCCGTATCGCCAGCGCGAAGGCAGCTTTTATGCGATAAAGGACATCTGGTCGCCCATTCAGGTCACGCGCGAGACGAACGGCTCGTTCACCGTGGAAAACCGCTACAGTTTCACAGATGCCAGCCAGTGCAAGTTCACCTGGCAACTGCGCCGTTTTCGAGATCCGAACGACCGCAGGGCCGGTCACCTGGTCGTTTCGGAATGGATCGGTGCCGCGCCCTCGATCCCGGCCGGGGCTAGTGGTGTTTTGCGTTTGAAATTGCCACGCACAAGAGGAACGGTGGATGCTTTGGCTTTGCGCGTGGACGATCCTGGCGGGCGTGAATTGTGGACCTGGGTCTGGCCGCTGTTGAGATCGTCCGATTCGCCAGCGCTCTTCGATGTGCCGCCGCCCCGAGGTATTTCGGTCACGACAGCCGAAACGACCAACACGCTTGTCGCGGTGGCTGGTGATTTGAGGGCGACGTTCAACAAGCAAAGCGGCTTCTTGGATGGCGTACAGCGCGGCAGGCAGAAGTTTTCGCTCGGCAACGGACCGCGCCCGGCGGAAGGCGCCGCGCAACTCATTCGACTCGATCACGCGATGGAAGACGGAGACTCCGTTATCAGGGCCACATACAGCGGCGACTTGAAAAGCGTCCGCTGGCGGGTGCGGTCCAATGGTTGGGTGAATTGTGATTACACCTACGCGGCCGACGGGGCAAAAGACTTTTTCGGGGTTGCGTTTGATTATCCGGAAAGCCAGGTGAAAGGGAAGAAGTGGCTCGGGGACGGCCCCTATCGCGTGTGGAAAAACCGCTTGCGCGGGGTGATGCTGAATGTCTGGGAAAACAAATACAACAACACCATCACCGGCTGGCGCGATTGGATTTATCCGGAGTTTAAGGGTTGTTTTGCCAACGTGCGCTGGCTGCGATTGGAAACAACGGAAGGCCCGATCACCGCAGTGGTCGGCGATGAAGTTCCCTTCACGCAGGTTCTCACACCCGAATTTCCGCCTGCGGACCTCGTGCGCAAGACGGCTGTGTCGCTACCACAAGCCGGGCTGGCTTTCCTGCACGGCATCCCGCCGATGGGCAGCAAGGGCAAAGCCCCGAACACCATGGGCCCGGAAGGTCAGCCGAACATCGCCAACGGCGAATACCACGGTTCCGTCAACTTCTATTTCGGCAAACCGCATTGAGCCCGGACATCATGTTCACAAGAACGCAGGCAACCCATGGACGAGTGAAGCCGCGACTCCACGTTGTGGGCGTCTGCAGCATCGCGTTCCTCGCAGTTTGTTCTTCGCAACGGACTTGCGCCTCGGAAGAGTTCCATATTTTGAAGCCCGATGGATTCGCTCACTTTATCGAGGGCTTCAACTCCATGGAGGACGAAAACTGGACGAATTTCATTTCCAACGCCGAGTCGTGGACGTGGTTGCGCGCCAACATTCCATTCTTTGAATGTCCCGACCATGATGTGGAGGAGACGTATTATTTCCGGTGGTGGACGTTCCGCAAGCACCTCAAACAGACGGCCAACGGCTACGTGGTCACGGAATTCCTGCTCCCGGTACGCCATGCCGGGGTTGATAACACCATCAGTTGCGCCGTGGGGCATCATCTTATGGAGGGCCGGTGGCTTCGCGATCAGCGTTACCTCAATGACTACACGTTGTTCTGGCTGCGGGGCAACGGAGGCCAGCCTCAACCGCATTTTCACAAGTTCAGCAGTTGGTTTGCGGCAGCCGTGTACGACCGATACCTGGTGGATCAGGACCGTCATTTCCTGGCGGGCCTGCTCGATGACCTAGTGGCCGATTACCGAAGCTGGGAAGGCGAACGTCAGCTCGCCAACGGACTTTTCTGGCAGTACGACGTGCGCGACGGCATGGAGGAGTCCATCAGCGGTTCGCGTACGAACCGGAACATCCGCCCCACCATTAACAGCTACATGTTCGCCAACGCGCAAGCCATCGCCGCCATCGCGCGCTTGGCGAACAAGGACGACGTGGCCAGGGAATACGAGCGAAAAGCCGCGGATCTGAAACGGCTCACGCAAGCCACACTCTGGGATGCGTCCGCCAGGTTTTTCAAGGTGCGACTTGACAATGGCTTTCTTTCCGATGCCCGCGAGGAGATTGGTTTCATCCCGTGGTATTTCGAATTGCCCGACCGCGACCACGGCTACGAGGCTGCGTGGGCGCAGTTGAACAATTCCGGCGGCTTCCGCGCGCCGTACGGCATCACGACGGCGGAGCGGCGTCACCCTCGATTTCGCACGCACGGCTGCTGCCATTGCGAATGGGACGGCGCGGTGTGGCCGTTTGCCACGTCGCAAACCTTGGTGGCACTGGCGAACGTGGTGCGTGATTACCGACAGTCCGTCGTAACCCCCCGGGACTACTTCGACGCGTTCCTCACCTATGTCCGCTGCCAACGCCGCAACACCCGGCCTTACATTGGCGAGTACCTCGATGAAATGACCGGCCGATGGCTCAAAGGCGAGGAACGCAGTCGCTATTACAATCACTCAACCTTTGCCGATCTGTTGATCACCGGCGTCGTCGGCCTGCGGCCTCGTGCGGATGACACCGTGGAGGTTTATCCACTGCTGCCGAACGGCACCTGGGATTGGTTTTGTCTCGACGGCGTCAGATATCATGGCCACACCCTGACGATTCTGTGGGACAGACAGGGTAACCACTACGGGCGCGGCAAAGGATTGAGCGTCCTCGCTGACGGAAAGGTGGTTGCCCGAAGCAACAAGCTCGGTCGACTTACCGGCAAACTCCCCTGAGACTTCGCGGGAAAAGAGGCCGTCACTTCTTCTGTTCGTGGGCGCCGAGTTGTTTCATGCCGTCGAAGATATACCAGATGCCGGACACAAGCGTGAAAAAGCCGGCGGCATAGAGTGGCCATTCGTAAGACGGGCGTTCGACCTTCAGCAGCACCCAGCCGAGCACAATCATCTGGAAGAACGTCGCACACTTGCCGACGATGCGTGGCCGGGCCGTAACGCGTCCGGCAAGCATGTGAATCAGCACCGTGCCGCCGAGCAGCATCAGGTCGCGGCTGACCACCAGCACGGGAAACCACAGCGGTAACTGGTCGAACGGCGTGCCGTCCTTGAACCGTATGCTTAGGAGAATCAGCGCGGAGACCAGCAGCGCCTTGTCGGCCAGCGGGTCGAGGAACGTGCCCAACTCACTCTTCTGGTGGTACCGGCGCGCGATATAACCGTCCACGGCATCGGAGATGGCAGCAATGGCGAAGACTGCGCAGGCCAGCACCCGCTGCCCTTCCAGCTCCTGTTCCTTTTGGTAATCGCGGATGTAGTCCAGCGTCAACCACACGAAGACCGGGATCAGCAGAATGCGGGCAATCGTGATTTTGTTCGGCAACGTCATGTGTGAAATCTCCTCGCGGCACGCCGCAATCGCGCCAGCACGCGGTCGCGACCCAGCACTTCCAGCATATGATACAAGGACGGGCCCGTCGATTTGCCGCTGACCGCCACACGGCACGGATGAATGAGTTCGCCCATCTTGATACTCATCTCCGCGGCGAGCGCTTTCAACGCCGTTTCGAGACCGGCCGCGTCCCACGGACTGAGCGCGGTGAACTTTTCCGCGAGCTTCACGAGCCGCTCGCTTGTCTGTGGTGCGCTGCATGACTTCTTCACCGCCTCGGGATCGAACGGGTAATCCTCAGTGAAAAAGTAGTTGATCCAGTCGGGCAACTTCTTCAGCAGCTTGACCTTTTCTTTGACAAGGGCAAACACTCTCGGGTCGTTGTGACCACCGGTAAACGGACGCGCCAGTTCGATGAAGCGGTCGAGTGACATCGCGCGGAGATATTCGCCGTTCATCCACGTCAACTTCGTGGAGTCGAAACGCGCGTTGTTCCGCAGGATTTGCGGCAGGTCGAAAAGTTTGACGATGTCATCGATAGGCATGACCTCACGATTGTCCTTCGGCGACCAGCCGAGCAGGCAGAGATAATTGCGCACGGCTTCGGGCGCGTAGCCATCCTCGACGTATGTTTGCAGCGAGGCGAGCCGCGCTTTCGCGGCGTCGGGATCGCTTTTGCTCATCTTCGTGCCGTCAGGGTTGAGGATCATCGGGATGTGCGCGCACTTCGGCGGCTCGACGCCGAACGCGCGGAACAACGCAATGTGCTTCGGCGTGTTCGAGAGATGATCCTCGCCACGGATGACATGCGTGATCTTCATCTCGATATCGTCCACAACGTTGACGAGGTGGAACACCGGATTGCCGTCGCCGCGGACGATCACAAAATCAGGGTCGAGTATTTCCGTCTCGTTCAATGGACGCACCACGTTGCCGGCGATGAGGTCGGGCACTTCGATCGGCTGACGCGTCATCTTGAAGCGGATCGCGCCCTCGCGCTCGTACGCCACGCCCTTGTCCTTCAATTCCTGAATCCGCCGCTGGTAAATGTCGGCGCGTTGCGACTGGAAATACGGGCCGAACGCGCCGCCTTTTTCAGGGCCTTCGTCCCAATCCAGCCCCAGCCAGCGCAGTCCATCCAGGATGGTGCGCAGCGATTGTTCCGTGTTGCGCGCCGTGTCAGTATCCTCGATGCGCAGCACGAACGTGCCGCCCGTGTGCCGGGCGTACAGCCAGTTGAACAACGCTGCGCGCACGCTCCCAATGTGCAGGAAACCCGTGGGACTGGGCGCGAATCTGACGCGGACGCTCATGGTGTGTACGCGGAAAATAGCAGACGAGGCGCATGAGCGGCAAGACCCAATCCCCGCAGGTCACGGGAAAGCTAATAATCAATCGGATGCGACTGGTACCAGAGCATGCGCAACGCGATGGCGAAGGCGAGCAGCAGATTGAACCACGTCAGGATGAAGGCAAAGTAGTAGAGCGAAAGTGGTTTTCCCACACGGCTGGTGAGGCTTCTGTATTTGCGCAGCTCGCGAAACATGCGCCAAAAAAGCAGTCCGGTCGGGAGGCGCGCGCCGTGGCGGTAGAGGCAAGTGCAGATGACCAGCCAATGCATAAGGATGTTGCTTAGCAGCGTGATCCCCAGCAGAACAAACAAGGAGAGGATCTCCTTGTTCTCAGTAATCAATTTGATCAATACACGCACGGTGCTATCCTATTCTAACTGCAGGAAGTTTGCCAGTTCCTTGACTCCCGGGCTCTTGGCGGTGCGCACGTAATAGCCGGACGTGCCCACTCCAAGCTGAAGCGAGATTTCATCGTCCGCCTCGATCAGCTTGCCGAGGCAGAAACCGGCGTTGAAATGGTCACCCGCACCCGTGCTGATAAGTGGTTTTGCGGCAGACGCGCCGTTGGCTCTGACGACGCCGTCTGCCGAGGCGGCGATCGCATAAGTGCGCGGGTGAACCACCACGCCCGAAGTCTTGATCTTGTCGTGGATAAACGTCGCGACTGTCCTGATCGCCTTGTCGCCTTTATGCGCGCCTCGGTAGCCCAGAACGTCCCCGATCTCAAACGCTTCCTTCTCGTTGAGGCCGAGGTAGACGTCGAAATACTTCTGGAATTTACCAATCAGCCTGATCGCGTGCCGGATGTCGTTACGGTCGCGCTTTTCGGGATCGGCGAGGTCAAAAAAAAATGTGTGCCGTGGTTGCGCCGGCATTTTCGGACAGATGTCCGCAAGTACATGCTCCCAAATATCGCTCATGTGCGGCAGCATCGTCCAATTCTCCAATCCCACCAGGTTCACATCGGCGAAGCAGCCTTCCAGCGTCTTGCGCCCGACGCGCTCGACGAGGCGTTTCCAGCTCACGTCGCGCAGCGAGGCGTGTTTGCCCATCATGATCTTGCCGTCATCAAATTCCAGCGCGTCCGTACGCCCCGGCTCCGCAATGCTATACACGGTGGCGTGCTCGGCCAATCCAGCAAAGACCGGATGGAGCTTCGGATATCCGAGATTGCCGATGCAGGTTATTTGGACACCGAAAGCGGCCAAAGCGTTCGCCATGATCGGGCCGTTGCCGCCGAGCTTCACGCGCTCGATGACCAATTCAGCATTCAGGCTCTTGCCCGCGGCGGCGCGGATACGCGTCCCGAAGGCCGCGAGCGTGGGCACGCGCGTGTATCTTTCCGCGGACCCGCGCCTGTCAACGACCCGGACAATTTCGTCGACGAAACCGTCAAGACCCACCGTGGCGCGGCACATGGCTATGCGGTGGGACTGACCGCGCAGGAGGCGCGCAGCGCGGTGCGGCAACGGTTCCGTGTTCAATCAGAATCCCTTACGAAATGAGCGGCAAACTTGGCGTTGAAGCTGCAGTAGGTTCACCCATGCACTGTGTGTCTAACAAAAAAGAATGTTCCGCTCAACCTCTTTCGTGGTTTCGTGAACAAGGCCTTGACCTTTGCGGGCCCGCTGCATACGCTTTGCAGGGTCATCGCTGCATGGCGATGGAACAGCGGGTTGGAGACTGCGGATTGGTAAGACGATGAAGAAACTCGAAATCGGTCAGCGCGCGCCGGATTTCTCTCTGCCGGGAGTGGACGGGAAGGATTACTCCCTGAATTCGTTCAAGGACAAGCGGGTGGTGGTCGTGATGTTCACCTGCAACCACTGTCCGTACGTGCAGGCCTACGAGGACCGCTTGATCAGTATCCAGCGCGAATATGCCGCCAAACGCGTGCAACTCGTGGCCATCAACGCCAATGACGAGGCTGGCTACCCCGAGGACGGTTTCGAGAACATGGTCAGGCGCTCGGAGAAAAAGCAGTTTAATTTTCCCTACCTGCGCGACGAGTCGCAGCGCGTGGCGCGTGCTTACGGCGCCGAATACACCCCCGAGGTTTTTGTCCTCAATTCCAAACAGGAAGTGCGCTATATCGGCCGCGTCGACGACAACTGGCAACATCCCGACAAGGTTCACTCGCGCGATCTGCACGACGCCATCGACGCCGTGCTCGCCCGCAAAAAAGTCGCCAATCCCGTCACGCACGCCATCGGCTGCACGATCAAGTGGAAGATGTAACTTACGGCCATGCTGTACCGGTTTCTCATCCTGATTACCAAGCTCGCGGTCAACGCGATCGCGCTCCTCGTCGTGACCTCCATGTTCAAGGGGATTCGACTGGATAACGATCAGGCCACCATTGTCGCGGCCGTCGTGCTGGTGTTGGTCAACACCTGCCTGCGTCCGCTGGTCGTCCTGCTCACGTTGCCGATCAATGTCCTCACACTCGGTCTCTTTACGCTGGTCATCAATGCCCTGATGCTGGAACTCGTCAGTTGGATCATCCCGGCCTTCCATATCGATTCGTTCTGGACGGCTGTCGGTGCCGCGCTCGTTATCAGCATCATCAGTTTCCTCCTGAACTGGTTTCTGCGTCCGGACAAGGTTCAAGTGCGCGTGCAGCGCTTCTGACGCCGGTCGACTTTGGCGAAGGTTCACGCTGTGCCGCGATTATGCTGCCGCAAGAAGTCGCGTAAAACCGTTCCCGTATGCGATCTCGTCCGCGCGACCTGTTCCGGCGATCCTTCCGCCACGAGGCGGCCGCCGCCTTCGCCGCCTTCCGGGCCGAGGTCGATGATCCAATCGGCTTCCGCGATGATGTCGAGATTGTGTTCGATGATCACTACCGCGTTGCCGGCGTCAACCAGGCGGTGCAACACACGAATCAACTTTTCCACGTCCGCCATGTGCAATCCGATGGTCGGTTCGTCCAGCACATACAGTGCTCCCAGCCTTTGGCTGGTGACATCCGGCTCGTGTCCCTTCGCCTTCGCCAACTCCGTCACCAGCTTGATCCGTTGCGCCTCGCCGCCACTGAGCGTCGGGCTTTGCTGGCCGAGCGTCAGATAACCCAGCCCGACCTCCTGCAGCAGCTTCAAACTGTGGTGAATGTGACGGTGCGCGCCGAAGAACTCGACCGCTTCATCGACGCTCATTGCCAGCACGTCGCCGATGGACTTGTCCTTGTACCGCACCACCAGCGTTTCGGGTGTGAAACGCTTCCCCCGGCAGGCGTCGCACGTGACCGATACATCGGGCAGAAAACTCATTTCGATTCTCTTCACTCCCTGGCCCTCGCATTCCGCACAACGGCCGCTGGCGACGTTGAATGAAAACCGCGACGGCCCATACCCACGCATCTTCGCCTCCGGCGTGCCGGCAAACAGCTCGCGAACGTCGTCCCAGAAACCCACATACGTCGCGGGGCACGAGCGCGGGGTTTTGCCGATCGGCGCCTGGTCAACCTCCAGCACGCGGGCCACGTTTTCCACGCCGTGAATCTTCTCGCAACCGATGTGCCGTGATCGATCCTTCAAGTTTTTGTAGAGCACGTCGCGCACGAGCGTGCTCTTGCCGCTGCCGCTCACGCCCGTCACACAGACCAGCCGCCCCAGCGGAACCTTCACGCGGACGTCTTTCAGGTTATGCAACCGCGCACCGACGATCTCCACGCTCTGGGTCGTGCCGGTGCGCGGGTTTCTGTTCAACGGATGCCGGAGTGGTTCGCGCAACAATCTTCCCGTCAGCGACTCTTCGCAACGGATGATGTCCTGGATCGTCCCCTCGGCCACCAATCGCCCGCCGTTTGACCCTGCGCCGGGCCCGAGGTCGATGATATGCCCGGCGCGGCGAATCGTCTCCTCGTCGTGCTCCACCACCACCACGGTGTTGCCCTTCGCTTCGAGTTGGTGCAACGTGTCGAGCAGCATCAAGTTGTCGCGCGGATGCAGGCCAATGGTCGGCTCGTCGAGGATGTAACAGACGCCGCGCAAATTCGAACCGAGCTGCGATGCGAGCCGGATTCGCTGCGCCTCGCCGCCGCTCAACGTCGGCACCGCGCGGTCGAGCGACAGGTACGACAGCCCGACTTGTTCGAGAAAACGCAGGCGCGACTGCAATTCCGCCACGATATCGCGCGCGATTTCCGCTTCGCGTCCGCGCAACTTCGACGCGCGAAAATATCGCTCCGCCTCGGTGACCGACCACGCTGTCATCGCCGCGATATTCATGTCGTGGAACCTCACCGCCAGGGCCTCGGGCCGCAGTCGGTGCCCGTGGCACCCGGGGCAGGGGTGTTCCTGGCCCTCGAACCATTCGTTCCACCAGACCTCCTCGCCGGTGTGCTCTTCGTTGAACCCGTGGAACTGCAGTCCCGTGCCGTAACACCGCGGACACCACCCGTGCTTCGAGTTGAATGAGAACAACCGCGGATCGAGTTCTTCAAAACTGCGACTGCACTTCGGGCACGCGCGGCGGGTGGAAAACAACTTTTCACCCTGACCCTTTCCCGGCAAACGCGGGGACAACACCGGGTGAGGGGAAGAGACAATCACCAGTCCTTTTCCGAACTCCAGCGCCTCGTCGAGCAACTCCAGTAACTGCTGCTCGCGTTTCGGCGTTGCCTCGCAACCGCCGACGGGCAGTTCGAGGTTGTGCTCCTTGAAGCGATCGAACCGGGGCCACCGGGCCGTCGGCAGCAGTTCGCTATCAACGCGCAGATGTGAAAAACCTTTGCGCGCCGCCCATTGGGCCAGGTCGGTGTAATACCCTTTGCGCGCGACGATCAGCGGCGCGAGTAGTTCCACGCGACAGCCCCGATACTCCTTCATCAGCGTTGCGAGAATTGCCTCGCGCGTTTGCGGCTGGATCGGAATGTTGCAATCGGGACAGTACTGTATGCCGAGTTTCACGAACAGCAGCCGCAGAAAATGATAAATCTCGGTAACGGTGGCCACCGTGCTCTTGCGTCCGCCGCGACTGGTGCGCTGTTCGATGGCGACCGTGGGCGGGATGCCAAAGATCGCATCCACATCCGGACGGGACGCGGGCTGGACGAATTGCCGGGCGTACGCGTTGAGCGATTCGAGATAGCGGCGCTGGCCTTCGGCGAAGAGGATGTCGAACGCGAGGGTCGATTTGCCGCTACCGCTGATGCCGGTGATGACGGTAAACTTGTCGCGTGGGACGGACACGTCGATGCTCTTGAGGTTGTGCTCGCGCGCGTTGTGAATGCGAATCGAATGGTCGGGACCGGCCGCGTAGGGTGCGGCGGGTGACTCCGCCACCGTTCGGGGTGTGGACAATCGCCGCAACGCCGCGCTCGTATGACTCCGCTCACACTGGGCCACACCTTGGGGGGAGCCGACGCAGACGATTTCGCCGCCCGCCTCGCCGCCTTCCGGCCCGAGATCGATGATCCAATCGGCGGCGCGGATGACATCGAGGTTGTGTTCGATGACGACGACCGAATGACCGCGCTCGATGAGCCGGTGAAACGCCTGCAACAGCGTCGCGATATCGTCGAAATGCAGCCCCGTGGTCGGTTCGTCGAAGAGAAAAAGCGTCCGTTGATTCGTCGTCTGCGCCAGATGGGCCGCGAGTTTCAGGCGTTGGGCTTCGCCCCCGCTCAACGTGGGCACGGGCTGGCCGAGCTTGATGTAGCCCAGCCCCACCGCGCGCAATGGCTCGAGCCCGCGCAATACTTCGGTGTGCGATCCGAAAAACTTGCAGGCTTCGTTGACAGTGATCTCAAGCATGTCCGCGATGGATTTGCCGTCGATTCTGACCTCCAGCACCTCCGGACGGTAGCGCTTGCCGTCGCAGTCGGGACACCGCAGATACACGTCGCTGAGGAACTGCATTTCCACGTGCTCGAACCCATTGCCGCCGCAGGTGGGGCAACGGCCTTCGCCCGAATTGAAACTGAACGTACCCGCGGTGTAGCTGCGCTCTTGCGCGAGCGGTGTGGCAGCGAAGAGTTTTCGGATCGTATCGAACGCCCCGACATAACTTGCGGGGTTCGACCGCGTGGTTCGGCCGACGGGCGATTGGTCCACCATCACCACGTCTTCGATTTTTTGGTGACCGACAAGGGCGCGATGACGGCCGGCCGGTTCCTCGGGTTTGTGCTTCAGCTTGCACAACGCGTTGTACAGCACGTCTTGGATGAGCGTCGATTTTCCCGAGCCGCTCACGCCCGTGACGCAGACGAATCGATTCAACGGGATCTCGACATCGATGTTCTTCAAGTTGTGCTCGCGCGCACCGAGAATCTTGAGTGACGCGCTGTTGCGCGATGGGAGGGCGCGACCGCCGGGCCCACCGACATCTTTGCGGGCGGCTCGGAGAGCCGTCCCTGTCACGGATTTGTCGCCACGGAGATACTGCGCGGTGAGCGAACGCTTGCATTTTCCCATCTCCGATTGCGTCCCGAAAAACACAATCTCACCGCCGCGTTCGCCGGGGCCGGGGCCGAGATCGAGAATGCGGTCAGCCGCGCGGATGACATCGGGGTCGTGCTCGACCACGAGCAACGTGTTTCCCGCGTTGCGGAGCCGATGCAGGATGCCAATGAGACGGTTGATATCGCGCGGGTGCAGGCCGATGCTCGGTTCGTCGAGGACGTAAAGCGTGTTGACCAGCGAAGTGCCGAGGGCCGTGGTGAGATTGACGCGCTGGACTTCGCCGCCGCTGAGCGTGCGCGATTGGCGGTCGAGCGTAAGATAACCGAGCCCGACGTCCACGAGATAACGCAGGCGCGTGCGGACTTCGGCGAGCAACAGATCGTCCGCTTCGTCGAGGGGCGCGGGTAGTTTGAGTTCGTTGAAGAATTCGTGGCAGCGGTCGATGGGCAACAGCATCACGTCGTGGATGGTTCGGTCGTTGACGCGCCACAGCAGCGCGTCCGGCTTGAGCCGCGCGCCCCGGCACGCTTTGCACGGAACGTACGTGCGATACTTCGAGAGCAGCACGCGGATGTGCATCTTGTAGCTCTTCGTCTCCAGCCAGTCAAAGAACCGCTTCACGCCGTACCACACACGGTCTTCCCAACTGCCCTCGCCGCCGATGACCCATTGGCGCTGGGCGTCGGTGAGTTCGCGCCACGGCACTTTTGTGGGGATGTCGCTCTGGCGCGCGAACTTCATCAAATCGTCCTGGCATTCGCTGTAGCTTTCGGTCTGCCAGGGCTTGACTGCGCCCCCGGCCAGCGTCTTCGTGTCGTCGGGTATCACGAGATCGTAGTCGATGCCGATAGTGCGACCAAACCCGCGGCAAGTTTCGCACGCGCCGATGGGGGAATTGAACGAAAACAGGCTCGGCACCGGGTCGCGGTAGTGAATATCACACTCCGCGCAGTGAAGATCGGAAGAAAACTTGCGACCGTTGACCGCGACCCGTCCGTTGCCGACTTTCAGCGCGGCTTCGAGCGCCTCGATGATGCGCGCGCGATTCTTGTTGGTAAACGGCACGGAATCCTGGATGACTTCGAGAAAGTCGTCATGCTTCTCGACTTTGTGGTAACCCTGCTTGGTGAGCAGTTCGCGGACTTCCGCCTCCGTGAAATTCTTCGGGATCGGCACCGGAAAGGCAATGAGCAACTCACCGCTGGCTGTGGGAAGTTGGCCGTAGATTGAATCCGCCGTGTCGCGCCGCACCGGCTTTCCACAGCCGCGGCAGAACAACTGCGCCGCCCGCGCGAAAAGGAGCTTCAAGTGGTCGTTCAACTCCGTCATCGTGCCGACGGTCGAGCGCGAGGTCTTGACGGAATTGGTCTGGTCGATGGCAATGGCGGGCGGGATGCCGTCGATGCGGTCGACCTTCGGTTTGTCCATGCGGTCGAGGAACTGCCGCGCGTACGGCGAAAACGTCTCGACGTAGCGCCGCTGTCCCTCGGCATAAATCGTGTCGAACGCCAGCGACGATTTCCCCGACCCGCTGACCCCTGTGACGACGATCAACTCACCCAACGGCAACTTGAGATCGATGCCCTTGAGATTGTTCTGCCGCGCACCTTCGACCAGAATGAAATTACCTGTATTCGCCCCCATACTCGCGGCACTAGTGTAGCCCAAGATGGGGAGTTGGCAAGGTACAGCGTCTTGGTCGACCGTTTCTGCGTTGTCGATGACAGTGCGAAGGCTCGTTCAATTATCCGAGCCGGCTTCACCACTGCAGGAGTTGGCGTCGCTGTCGCAGATCGGGCAGGGAGCAACCAGGATGTCGCTACGCCAGCCGATCAACTGAAGTTCCACGGCCTCGACTCGGCTGATATCGACCACGTCCATGCCGCTCCCAAAGGCAAACGGCGGGTGCGGGTGTCCAAGGTCGCTGATGTTCAGCCACACAGGATGATTCTTGAGGGCGATCATCCGGCCGTCGTACAGCTGTCCGCCCGATTCAGCCCAGCGGATTTTCCAGTCGTACGGCTCCTCTCCGTTTTTGGCTTTGACGAGTTCTCGCGCGGGATATGCCTCCAGCATTTCCGGGTCCATGCCCTGGACGAAACTCCGATAACCACACACAATGTCGGTGTTGGTTTTGATCACCACGTCCAGCCATTCGCTGTCGAGTTCCTGCCGGACCCCGTCGATTTCAAAATAGGGCAGCTTCCCGTTGCCGGTGAGCGCGGCCTTGATACTCAATCGCGTGGTGGCTTGATCAGCTCTTCCCATCGCATGTTCGGCGATGATGGGCTCCATGATGTTGCTGAGGTTTTTCAGACGATAGCCAACAGCCAGCTCAGCGCCCTGCAACTCGGCTGCGTAGCCGGATGGCGCAACGGGTATCCAGTACGGGCCGGATTTGATTGGAAGAATCACCATCATAAGTTGTTAAAGCATCGTTTACTTAAACTTACCCCTCTCTTGGGGACAAGCAAGTAACCCAGCACAAACCGTGCGCAACGAGTGGATAAATTCGCCAATACCAGCAGTTTATGACGCGAGGAGGTATTGGGGGGGCGGAGCGGCGCGTTTTGCTCGATTTTCCCGAACCAAATATGCAGTTTCTACGAAAGTCTATCCATCCATTTGTCGTCGATCAACACATCGAGGTCGAGGAAAATTCTTTTGTTCATCGCGACTTCGAGGTCCTTGCGGGCGGCGGAGCCGATTTCTTTGATCTTCTTGGCGCCCTGACCGATGAGCATGCGTTGGTGGCGGTCATCGGTCGTCAGGATCGCCGCTTTGATGTAGAGAAGGAGTTTGCCTTGTTTGTCTTTGCGGTCTTCGACTTGTTCCACCTGCACGGTGGCGGTGTAGGGAACCTCCTGGTTGGTTTGCAGGTAAAGCTTCTCACGGATGAGTTCGGCGATCCAGAATTCAGTGGTGACATTGGTGACCTGACCCACGGGATACTGCGCCGGGCCGACGGGCAGGTGGCGGAAGATGGCCTGGATGATGAGGTCGACGTGCTTGTTCTTCAACGCGGAGACTTCGACAACGGCGGCGTATTTCGGGCCGCGTTCGAGCCACGTGTCGCGGTAGTAGCGCTCGGGCAGGTCGAGCTTGTTGAGGACGAGAATCTTGGGTTGCACGACGCGGTCGACGAGGTCGTTGACGCGCCGGTCTTCCTCGCCGATGGAGCGGGTGGGATCGACGACGTGGACGATGACATCGATGCCTTCGAGCGCGTCACGGAGTTTGTGATGAAGATTCTGCACGAGCCGGCTCGGTTGCGTCTTGAAGATGCCGGGTGTGTCCACGAACACGATCTGGCCTTCGGGACGATGGACAATGCCGTGGTAGGTGTCGCGCGTGGTCTGCGGCTTGGGCGTGACGATGGCGATCTTGGTGCCGACCAGCGCGTTGAGCAGCGTGGATTTGCCGACATTGGTGCGACCGACAAGCACGGCGAAGCCGGATTTTAAGTTCGATGCGGGTTCCATCAGGGGCATTGTAACCGCGAACAGGCGTGAATGAACATGAATCTTTGGCGGCGAAGTAAGGTAACGCGCGCGCGATCTGGTCTTTTCTTGTTGCGTTATGGTGGAATTGATACAAATTCGCACTGCCATGATGTGGAAAGAAAAACTGGCGGACAATATGCCGCGCGAACTGGCCGACGAAATCGATGTGTACGAGACGCAGCTCGAACTTCGCAAACGGGGCAAGATCGACGAAAAGCTCTTCGCGGAGACGCGTCTGCGCCGTGGCGCGTACGGCCAGCGCTACGATAACGGCCAGCGCCACGACGGCATCAAGACGCAGCATCTGCAGTTCCCCGCAACCTCGCTGACCAAAGGTCCCGACACGATGTGGGACGCGCCGGGCATGCAGCGCATCAAGATTCCGTTCGGCGGGTTGACATCGTCCCAGATCGAAACCCTTGCCGACTGCGCCGAGGAGTATTCCGACGGCATCCTGCACGTGACGACCCGGCAGGATTTTCAGCTTCATTTCGTACACATCGAGGACACGCCGTCGCTGATGCGCCGGCTCGCGGCGGCGGGGATCACCACGCGCGAAGCGTGCGGCAACGCTGTCCGCAACGTCACCGCCTGCCCGTTGGCAGGCGTCTGCCGCACCGAGGCATTCGACGTGACGCCCTACGCGAAGGCGATCGCGTGGTTTTTGCTGGGCCATCCCGACACGCAGGACTTCGGGCGCAAGTTCAAAATCACGTTCTCCGGCTGCGAACACGAAGCCTGCGGGCTTGTCAATATGCACGACATGGGCGCGCTCGCGTTGACACGCGACGGCAAGCGCGGGTTCAAACTGTACGTCGGAGGCGGCCTCGGTCCGGTGCCGTATCAGGCGAAAGTATTTGCGGAATTCGTGCCCGAGGAGGAATTGCTGCCGATCGCGCAGGCCATCGCACGCGTGTTCGCCCGGCTCGGTGAAAAACAGAATCGCGCGCGCGCGCGCATCAAATTCCTCGTGGCCAAGCTCGGTGTCGACGAGTTCAAGCGGTTGGTGATGGAGGAACGCGAAATCCTTCCGCCCGACCCGCGTTGGACGGCATTCATACCCGAAGCGCATGGGTTCAAGGAAACGCCGCTCAAGTCGCCGTCGTCGTTGAACGGCCGGTCAAAACCCGAAGGCTTCAACGCATGGGCGGAAACGAACGTGTACCACCAACTCCAGCCCGGCTACGCGGTAGTGACGATCTCGCTGCCCCTCGGCGATTTGACATCGTCGCAGGCACGTCACGTTGCTGTCCTGGCGCGCAAGTATTGCGGCGACAACATCCGCACAACCGTCGAGCAGAACCTTGTGTTCCGCTGGGTGAGCGAGGCGGATTTGCCGGAGTTGTATCGCGAATCAAAAGAGATCGGCCTTGGCGATTTCGGGGCGGGAACGATCCTCGACGTGGTCGCGTGTCCCGGCACCGACACGTGCAAACTGGGCATCGCCTCATCGCGCGGACTCGCGCGCGAGTTGCGCCAGCGGCTGGCGGACCAGTATTTTACGATGGATGCGGCGGTGAAAGGGTTGCACATCAAGATGAGCGGGTGCTTCAACTCCTGCGGCCAGCACCATCTGGCCGACATCGGTTTTTATGGGAACAGCCGCACGCTCGGTAATCGCAAGGTACCGCACTTCCAGGTGCTGCTCGGCGGCAAGTGGCGCGACAACGCCGGCTCCTACGGCCTCGCCATCGGCTCGGTTCCGTCAAGGAACGTGCCCGCCGTGGTCGAGCGCATCACGCAGCGCTTTGTGAAGGAACGCCAGGGCAACGAGAGCTTTCAGGATTTCATCGCCCGCATTGGCAAGGCCGAGAGCCGCAAGATGCTCGAGGACTTGATGGAAGTGCCCGCGTACGAGAAGAACACCGCGTTTTACTCCGATTGGGGCGATCCGCGCGAGTTCACGATGGGCGACATGGGCATGGGTGAATGCGCGGGGGAAATCGTGTCGCGTCTCGATTTCGAGTTGCAGGCCGCCGAGCGCCTGTGCTTCGAGGCGCAACTCAAGCTGGAGGCGAAAGATTTGGCCAAGGCCGATGAACTGGCGTACGCCTCCATGCTTCAGGCGGCGCACGGGCTGGTCAAGGAATTGTGGTACGACGTTCCGAACCAGCCCCAGGTAATCGCGAGAGAGTTTCGCGCACGCCTGTTCGAGCCGAAGCTGTTCTGGGACAGGTTCACCGGCGGGAAGTTCGCCCAGGATTTTTTCCGTCGGCACGAGAATCCGCCGTCGCGATACGATCCCGATGAAGTCCACCGCCTCATCGAGGAATCGCAGCTGTTCATCGAGGCTGCGCACGCCTGCGCCGACAAGTTGCGCGAGCAAAAGGCCGCGCAGATGAGCCGGGTTCTCCAGTAACGGAAGCCGATTCGATATGGACCTCTACAAGATCGGCGTCAAAATCTTCGTCGCCAACCCGCAGGTGGTGGACCTTCGCGATTTCATTCCTGTGTTTCACGGCTGGATCCAGAAACAGAAGCTCGAGGGTCATCAGTTGATCGATGTGCACGACTACTCGCACGTCCACCACGGACCGGGTATCCTGCTCGTCGCGCACGAAGGAAACTTCAGCATGGATCAGGAAGGCGGACGGCTGGGTCTCTTGTACTACCGCAAGCGTCCTCTCGAAGGCGGTCTCGAAGCGAATCTGAAGAGCGTTTTGCAGGCGGCTCTCCAAGCCTCGAAGATCCTGGAGTCGGAGCCCGGTTTGAACGGCATCAAGTTCAAGACCGATGAGGTGTTGGTGGTGACGAACGATCGTCTTCTGGCGCCGAACGACGCTACGGCCCGTGCGAAGATCGAGCCCGTCATCGCCCGCGCGCTCGGCAAAGCGACACTCGCGCCCCAGGCCGCCGACCCGCGTGAACGGCTCGCTTTCCTCGTCACGCGCGGCTAAAATGGTGACGTGACTATTCTCGCGGCACACCGCCAGCATTCGCGACGTTTCGAGGACTTCAAGTACGTCTATCCCGTACTCTCGCGGCGCAGTCATGGCATTTCCATCGGCCTCAACGTCAATCCCGACAAGGTTTGCAACTTCGACTGTATCTATTGCCAGGTGGATCGCGCGACCGAGGCGGCGGTGAAGAAATTCGATCTGGCGATTGCGGAAGAGGAGTTGCGCGAGATGCTGGAAGTGGTGCGTTCCGGACGGATCGCGCAACATCCCTCGTTCCATTCCGTCCCGCGCGAGCTTCTGCGTCTGAATGACATCGCACTGAGCGGCGACGCCGAACCGACCACGTTGCCGAATTTTTCCGGGACGATCCAAATGATCGCGCGCGTCAAACCGCCGAACGCAAAGATCGTGTTGATCACCGATGCGGGAGGTTTGGATCGCGCGGATGTGCGTCGCGGGCTGGAAATCATGGACGCCAACAATGGCGAGGTGTGGGCCAAACTCGACGCCGGCACGGAAGATTACTTCAGGCTCATCAACCGCACGAAGATTCCGTTTGCGCGCATCCTGAAGAACATCTCCGAGGCGGCGAAAACGCGGCCGATGGTCATTCAAAGCCTGTTTCTAAAGATTCGCGGTGTCGGCCCCGGCGATGATGAGATCACGGCCTACTGCCACCGCCTCCGCGACATAGGCAACATCAAGCTCGTCCAGGTCTACACGGTCGCCCGCAAGGCGATGACCATCGTCGACGGCATCCCCGCGTGGCAATTCGTTTCAGCATTGTCAAATGTCGAAGTGGATGCGATCACCGAGCACGTACGCAAGGAGGCGGGCGTCGAGGCGGAGAGCTTCTACGGTAGCTAGGATTTGTTCGCGGCAACGATGAGATTGTCCCACCGGCACGACCCCGGTCAGCAGGTTTTTTATTGCGCTTCGGCGGAAAACTCAGTAAATCCGTGCGGGCGCAGATGCGCTGGTTTTGGCGAGGAAACACATCATATGAGTCATTGCGGTCTTGAAAATCACGGTATTACGGGCGCGGGCGAGGTGCACTGGAACCTGCCGGTGGCGCGTTTGGTGGAGGAGGCGATCAGACGCGGCGAGGGCATGCTGACAAGCAATGGGGCCCTGAACGCAATGACGGGCAAACGGACGGGACGTTCGCCCCGCGACAAGTGGACGGTGGAGGAGATGTCGACCCGCGACAAGATTTGGTGGGGCAAGGTCAATCAACCAATTTCTGAACGGGATTATCTGGGGCTGCGGCAAGAAGTTTTGGCGTACCTGCAGGGGCGCGAGTTGTTCGTGATGGACGGTTTCGCCGGCGCGGATCCACGGTACTCGATGCCGATCCGCATTGTGACCGAGTTTGCATGGCACAGTCTGTTCGTCAAACAGCTCTTCCGCCGGGCCACACCCGAGCAACTCCAGTCGCATGTGCCGGAGTGGACGGTCATCAACGCGTGCAAATTCCTCGCCGACCCGAAGAAGCACAAGCTCAACAGCGAAGCGTTCATCATCGTGGATTTCTCCCGGAAGACCGTGCTCATCGGTGGAACGCAGTACGCGGGCGAGATGAAAAAGAGCATTTTCTCCGTGCTGAACTTCGTCCTGCCCCAAAAGGGCGTGTTTCCGATGCATTGTTCGGCCAACGTGGGCAAGGACGGCGACGTGGCAATCTTCTTCGGACTGAGCGGCACGGGCAAGACGACATTGTCCGCCGACCCCAATCGCGGGCTGATTGGCGACGACGAGCATGGTTGGAGCGATCACGGCGTGTTTAATTTTGAAGGGGGCTGTTACGCCAAGTGCATCAAGCTCACGAAGGAGCGCGAACCGTTGATCTGGGAGGCCATCCGCTTCGGCTCCGTGATCGAGAACGTCGTAGTGGACCCGGCCACGCGAGTGCCGAATTACTTTGACGAATCGATCACCGAGAACACGCGGTGCGCGTACCCGTTGGACTACATCCCCAACGCGGTTGCCGGCGGGTTGGGCGGCCACCCGCGAGCGATCGTGTTTCTGGCCTGCGACGCCTTCGGCGTCCTGCCGCCGGTGGCGCGGTTGAGTCCCGCTCAGGCGATGTACCATTTCATGTCCGGCTATACGGCGTCGCTGGCCGGCACGGAAACGAATCTCGGCAAGGATCCCGTGCCGACCTTCTCGGCGTGTTTCGGCGCGCCGTTCCTGCCGCTGCCGCCGCAAACGTATGCCCAGATGCTGGCCGAGAAGATGCGCGAACACAACGTGCGGTGCTATCTGCTCAACACCGGCTGGGTCGGCAACGCGTTTGGGCAGGGCCCGCGAATTCCACTGTGGAACAACCGCCACATTGTGGCCCATGCGTTGAACAACCAGTTGGACCAGGCCGAGTTTTGGATTGACCCGGTGTTCGGGTTCGAAGTGCCGAAGACTCTGCCGGAGATGCCGGCAGAAATACTCGACCCGCGGCAATCGGCCAAGGACATCAAGGATTATCAGCGACGGGCGCGCGATCTGGCGGCGAAGTTCGCCAAGAACTTCGAGCAATTCAAGGGTGTGTCCACGGAAATCGTGGCGGCGGGACCCAGGGCGTGAAGTTCGGCGGGGCGGCTGTCCCGGTCCCCGCCAACCAATCTTGCGCCGACGTATTCGTTCGGGTATTCTCCCTTGCCATGCCGAAGACCTCCGAGAGCGCCGAGGATTACCTGGAGCGCATCTACGAATTGATCGAAGACAAGGGGTATGCCCGCATGGTGGACATCGCGCGCACGTTGCGCATCCGTCAGGCCTCGGTGACGCAGATGGTGCAGAAGCTGGGCGAGAATGGGTTCGTGCGCTACGAGAAATACCGCGGCCTGGTTCTGACCTCGAAGGGCAAAGGCGTGGCGCGCGCGGTGCGTCGCCGGCATCAGGTACTCGAGGAGTTCTTCGGGCTGCTTGGGGTGAACGGCGAAACGGCGCAGCGCGATTTGGAAGGCATTGAGCATCATCTGAGCACGGCGAGCGTCGGACGGATCGAAGAGTTGGTGAGATTCCTCAGGGAGAACCCGGGCGTTTTGCAGAAGATCGGCACGAAACGTCACGAGAGCGGGTCATGAAGCGATACGTGGCAATAGTCATCGCGGCGGTGCTGGCGCCCGGCCTGATGTCGATGGCGGCGGACGTCATCGATGGCGTCATGGCCATCGTCAACGACAAGGTCATCACGTTCAGTGAGGTGCTGGCGCTCGTTCAGCCCGTCGACCGGGAACTTCGCCGGAACTTCTCGGGCGCGGAACTGGAAGAGCAGCGGCGCAAAGCGCAGACCGACGCGCTGAACAGCCTCATCGAGCGGGCGTTGATCGTTCAGGAGTTTAACACGAAGGGATACAAGATCCCGGATACCGTCATCGATCAGCAGATCAACGATATCATTTCCAAGGAATACGGCGGCAACCGCGCCGCGTTCGTCAAAACCCTCGAGGCCGAGAACCTGACTCTTTCGCAGTTCCGCGATCAGGAGCGCGAGCGCGTCATCATCCAGGTCATGCGCAACCACAAGGCGCAACAAACCGTCATCGTCTCCCCCTATAAGATCGAGAAGCATTACCAAGAGAACATTGACCAGTTCAAGGTGGGCGACCAGATCAAGCTGCGCATGATTTTCATCAAGCGCGGCGAGGCGATCGTCGCCGGCGCGACGGCGGCCGAACCAGTTGCCGCCGCGTCGACGAACCAGTCGGCGCAGACCAACGCGGAAGTCAGCGTCGCCACGACGAACTTGGAAGTGAGCGTCCCGACATCGCCACCCGCCGTCGATCTGCAGCGCCGGCTCGCGGAAGAAATCCTGGCGAAGCTCGACGCCGGCGATAGTTTTGAAAGCATGGCGCGCGTGTACTCGGAGGGCAGGGAGGCCAAGGAAGGCGGCGATTGGGGTTGGATCGGGCATGACATCCTGCGCAAGGAACTCAACGAGATCGCGTTCTCGCTGAAGCCGGGCCAACACAGCCGCATCATTGAGACGGCGGAAGGTTATTATATCCTCGAAGTCGATGATGTGAAAGCGGCGCACACGACCCCGCTCGCTGAGGCTCGGGACGACATCGAGAAAACCCTTCTGCAAGAACAACGCGCCAAGATGCAGGAGGACTGGGTGAAAGACCTGCGCGCCAAGGCGTATATCCGGGTGTTCTAAGCAAATGCCAAATCGTCCCCGCATTGGGATCACGCTGGGCGACCCCGCGGGCATCGGACCGGAGGTCGTCCTCAGGGCGTTGCGGTCCGGGCAACTCGACCGGCGTTTCGACTACGAGATCATCGGAAACCCGCTGACGAAACACCGTGCGGATGCGGTCGAGTGGGTTGTCGAAGGGGCGAAACGCTGTCTCGCGGGCGAATTGGCGGCGCTCGCCACTGGGCCCATCACCAAGGAGCTTCTCCATCGCGCGGGTTACCCGTTCACAGGCCAGACGGAACTTCTCGCGCATCTCTCGCGCGCAAAACGATTCGCCATGATGCTGGCGGGCGGCCCACTACGCGTGGCCCTCGTGACCACCCATACGCCGTTGCGCAACGTCGCCAAACTCATCACGGCGCGCAAGATCGTTGAAGTGATCGAGCTATCAGACCAGATCTGCCGGCGATTCGGAATCCGACGGCCCCGGATCGCGGTGGCAGGACTCAATCCGCACGCGGGCGAAGGCGGTTTGCTGGGCGATGAAGAGCAGCGAATTATCGCACCTGCGGTGAAGCGCGCCGCGCGCCGCGGCATTACAGTCAGCGGGCCGCATTCGGCGGACACGCTGTTTTACCGGGCCGCGCACGGGCAGTTTGATGCGGTCGTGGCGATGTATCACGATCAAGGGCTCGCGCCGTTCAAATTGATCGCATTCGACAATGGCGTGAATCTGACACTGGGCTTGCCGTTTGTGCGGACATCGCCCGACCACGGCACCGCGCCCGACATCGCCGGCAAAGGCATCGCTCGTCCTGACGGGATGATTGCGGCGATCAACATGGCGGCGCGCCTGGTACGGGTCACATAGAGGCGTGCCGCACTTGCCGAGGGATTTCATCTTGCTGACCGATGGCCAAGACAGCATGGGATTGCGTCAAGTTAAGGCCTGTTATAGATTTGACTGACACGGCAAAGACATGCGAGCGAACAGCCACAACGGTGACTATCCTTTCATCTTTGGAGGTCTTGGTTTCCTCTCGGTTCTAGGTGGCATTTTCTGCATCGTTCTGTTTTTCGCGAATGCCAAGGCAAGACAGAATGGCGGGCATGACATTTCCGGCGTCATCTACTTCTCCCTTTTCTTCATTCCGGTTGGAGTTGGTCTCATTCTTGTGCGGCGCATCGCGGCAGTTTTGTTTTCCATTCCTTTAGGGATTCTCGCCGTTTGGATGATTGTTAGCAGTATCGTCAATGTCCCATTTCCTTGGTTGCTGTTGAACATTCTCTTTGGTGTTATCCTGTTATTTCCGAGTTGGGCGACTTGGCGCGGATGGAGCGATCTTAGATGACCGATAAGAAGTCCTTTGCACCCCAGCATCTTGGCATGGCAGAATCTGCCTGATGACGCTCACACACGTACGGCAGTTGCTGGCCGAGTTCGACATCCGGCCGAGCAGGGCGCTGGGACAGAATTTTCTTATCGACGGCAATATTCTCCGCATTCTGGTCGAGCAGGCTGACCTGCAGCCGGACGAGACGGTGCTGGAGATCGGGCCGGGACTGGGAGTGTTGACCGTCGAATTGGTGGCCCGTGCCCGCCGGGTCGTGGCCATCGAGAAGGACCCGCGGCTGTGCCGGTATCTGCGGGATCACCTGGACGGCGTGGAGTTGATCGAAGGGGATGCCGTGGAGGTATTGGAAGGAGCTGAGTTTCGCCTCGCGCCGCCGTACAAGGTCGTCTCGAACCTTCCGTACAGCATCTCGACGCCGATCCTCGAGCGGCTGGTCGAGCGCGAGGACAAACCGCGCGCGATGGTTCTCACGGTGCAGCGCGAAGTGGCTCATCGGCTGGCGGCCACACCGCGCCACAAAGACTACGGCGCGCTGACCGTGTTCACGCAACTCTGTTATCACGTGACGATTGCCCACATCGTTTCGCCGCGATGTTTTTATCCCGCGCCGCGAGTGGACAGCGCGATTGTCGTGTTGGAGCGACGCGACCCGCGGGTAAAACTGCGGGCAGCCGCACTGTTCCATGACATCGTGCGCACCGGGTTTGGTCAACGCCGCAAGATGCTGCACAAGCTGCTCGCGAACTTCGGGGACGTGCAGGAATCGTTTGCCGTGGCATCGGTTGCGCCCACGGCTCGCGCCGAGGAGCTGACCCTCGACCAGTGGATCTTGGTGGCCAACGCTCTCCAGCCGGTGGCCTGAGAAACAACGAGATCACTCGGCCGCGTCCGGGTGAGCGACGGGCGGAGGCATGATGACTTGTGAGCGCGGCGCGAGCTTCAACTTGTTCTTCGCGGCTTTGCCTTCCTTGGTCTTCGGCCAGCGTTTCGCCACGTATTCGAGGAGTTTGCGGCCAAACTTCAGTTCTCCGCTCGTACCTTCACTGAAGTGGAACCCGACGTAATACAGGTCAGCGGCCTCGAGGGCCCGTTCCTTTTTCAGCCGCTCAAACAACTTGATGCCCTTGTCTTGCAGCAGGGCCTGGAATCCGCGCAACGCGTAGTCTTCGGCGCGAAGATGCGGCGCGAGATCTTTCGCAGACTGTTTGACGTTACAGACGCTGAGTTCGTAGCGAAGTTCGGCATCGAACGATTCGGAGCGGACGATTTGCTTCAGGCAATCGACAGCCCGGGCCCACTTTCTGGCTTTCTTGTACTTCAACCCGACTTCGCGATAGACGCCGTCGGCCAGTTTGGGATCGATGTTGCGCAGGAAATACAGCAGGGTCTCATGACGTGGTTCCCCGGCTTCGAGGGCGCGCGACGCCAGCGTGGCGAACTTTCTGGCCGTCTTCTTGTCCACCCACTGGCTGTGCGGCTTGAGGATTTTCGCCAGGCGCCAGGCCCGCTCGGCCTTGCGCTCGCGGGCGAGCGCGGCCAGCAGGAGCCTGGTCGCGCCCTTGTGTCGGGCGAGGGCGCCTGCGGCAATCTCACTGACTTGCGTGTCCGAGTGGGCCAGCAGTGTCATCATCAGACGGTTGCCCGCGGCGTTATCGTTCGACGCGAGCTTGCGTGTGGCAAACGCGCGGACGCTCGCGTGCTTGCTCTTCAACAGCTTGCGCCACTGCGCGTCGTAGGACTTGCTGAGAGGCAGCTTCTCGATGATGTCCAATGCATTTTGCACGACATTGGGGTAATCCGGTTCGCCCAGGTACTTGAGCATCTGCCGGGCGATCTGGTTGACAGCCGCGCCCGTGTACTGCAGGCCTTTGAGGCCAATGAGCGCATTGCGGCGGATGTAGCCGAGGTTCCTCGAGGTCGTGTACTTCAACAGAATCTTGCGGGCATCGGGTGCGCCGATGTAGCCGACCAGCAGGAGGCACGAAGTCAACACGCGATCGTTCTTCTTCACGCGCTTTGTGGCCATGAACGTAACGACCTGCCGGTGCAACGCGGCGCGATCCTTGGGTGCGGCATCGGTGATGTGGCGCCGGACGGCGTGGCAGGTTTCCTTGACGAGTTCAAAATCGGTTTCGAACAGCACGTCGAGAATCAACTGCATCGCTTCGCGGTTATGGATTCGGGCGAGAATGTCGACGAGCACGCGCTTCTGTTGCGGGCTGGCCTTGACGAACTGGTCGCGGAGATTGGCGACGTTATCGCCGCCCGCCCGGGCGATGATGGCGGCCGCCCGCAGCTTGGTTTCGGTTTCCGGGGCCTCCAGCAACGGCAGCACGTACGGGACGACCGCGCGCGAACCGATGGCTTCGAATGCTTCCAGCACGTAGCGGGTAAGCAGTTGGTTCGCGTCCTTCAACGTGTCACCCAGCGCCTTAACGACAGCGCCCTCCTTCGGGCGCAATTCGGCGATGACCATGGCCGCAGCGCAGCGCCGCATACCATCGGGGCTCTGCAGCATGTCGCAGATTGACTGGATGACCCTATCCATAATCGGGCCGGTACGGTAGCAGAATGACCTCGCTCTTGCAATGCGGGCGCGCTTTTTGTAGCCTACCGCCGATGGCGCGAGACCGCAACAATGTAAGTCATTCATGGACAGTTTGTTACGAGGTTAATAACGCATGAATTCTGGCCCGCTGGAACGCCTTCAGCAGATTTATGCACAACCTTTCTTTGACCTGATCCAGCAGGCGAGGACCGTTTATCTGCAGCATTGGCAGAATAACGAAGTCCAACTCTGCACGTTACTTAGCATCAAAACCGGCGGGTGCAGCGAGGATTGCGCCTACTGCGCCCAGAGCGCCCGTTACGAGGCGGGCGTTCCAGCCGAGCGCCTGATGTCCGCCGAAGAAGTGCTCGAAGTCGCGCGTCGGGCCAAAGCGGGCGGCTCAACCCGTTTCTGCATGGGCGCCGCGTGGAAAGGCGTCAAGGAAGGCACTGCCGGATTTGATTCCGTCCTCAGCATCGTGCGTGAGGTCAGCCGGTTGGGAATGGAAGTGTGCGTTACCCTCGGCCAACTGACCGATCAAGCGGCCCAACAACTCAGAGACGCGGGCGTCACCGCCTACAACCACAACCTCGATACCAGCCCCGAGTTCTATCCGCAGATCGTCACGACCCACACGTTTCAGGATCGGCTGGGCACCATCCGCGCGGTGCAACGGGCGGGCATGTCCGTTTGCAGCGGCGGAATCATCGGGATGGGTGAAACCGTGACGGACCGCCTGCGCATGTTGGAAGTGCTGACGGGTTTCGACCCGCCGCCCGAGAGCGTGCCGATCAATTGTTTGATGGCCATGCCCGGGACACCGCTGGAAGAACAGCCGCCCGTGGACGTGTTCGAGTTGGTGCGGCTCGTGGCGACGACCCGCATCGCCCTGCCTCGCTCGAAAGTGCGGCTCTCGGCCGGGCGTTCGCGGTTGACACGGGAAGCGCAGGCACTGTGTTTTTTTGCCGGCGCGAACTCCATTTTCTACGGCAACAAACTCCTCACCGCGCAAAACCCCGAAGCCGACGCCGATCGCGAATTGCTGCGCGATCTGGGACTCGTCCCCCAACAACCGTTCTCCGAGATGACCGCAAGCCGTCTTCCCGTGTAGCCACGCCGCTCTGTCGGCGTGCTCTCTCGTCCATTACGGGGAAAACTGCCTTCATTTCTGCCCAAAAATCACCCTTCCGGCGCTGTTTTCCAGCATTTATCCCCCGTTTTTTGCCTCTTTTTGACAGAACGAACCCAACCCACTTTTTTCCTAACGAACTAATAACCAGACAGATACGAATTTTTCAGTTGGGTTCGTTTGGTAAAAAAGTACTTTTATAGAGCGTCCCCCTCCCAACCGTGCCGTCCTCGGTGTAGCCACGGCTCTGCGAGCCGTGCTGGGTCCATCGGCAAGTCGGTGTAGCGTGCGCCTGCTCGCGTGCCGTTTACGGAGCTGTCACCAGCGCATCCGCCGACCCAGCAGTCTCCGTCCTTCTTTTCAAAGAACCATCACCCTTATACCACCGCCGCAACTCCGTGTCCAGCAAAAATATCAATTTCCGATAGCCGAGTCCAACGAGACGCCGCACGCCGTACTCCCGCGGCAATCATCCCTTCCGGTGTAGCGTGGGCCTGCTCTCGTGCGGTGTAGTAGCGGCCGTCCCGGCCGCCCCTGGTCGCTGCCTTTCAAACCGCTCTCCCTGGTCGCCGCCCCGGCTTACGCCGCAAGAACTTGCAAACTTGAAGTCGCAAATTGCGACTTCAAGCCACCGGTCGCAATTTGCGACCAGTTCACAGAAGCATCGCGATCCTCACTTTGCCCGTCGCCCGCCCTTGTAGCCACGCCGCGCCTGCTCGCGTGCGGTGTAGTAGGGGTCGTCCCGGCCGCCTCTGGTCGCCGTCTTTCCAACCGTTCTCCGAGACGGCATCGATCACCCAGTAACGAGGGGCTGACCGTTGCCGCGCCCCTGGCGTGATTCCGTTGATTACGGAAAAACGAACTGACCACCTTTCTGGGATCACTGGCTGACGAATTCACGGAATTCGATGCCTAGAAAGCTGCACCCTGTGACGTTTACCCAAGATGGGTCGCCCAGTCCGAGTTGCGAAGCAAGGTATCCGGCTCACCGTCCACGCCTAGTTTCGTGACTCGGTATATGCCTGCTGAAGAAGCTGCCAGGGCACGGCAGCAGGAAGTGTACAGGAACCTTGGACGTACCCGCTCAGCCGCATACCTTAGTCCGAACGGCCACACCCTATCATCAACACTTGTCTTCACCCTACGGCAACAACACCCGCACTCGGTAGTAGCGGGACGGGCTGTTGGTCGCTCCGCCAAAATCCGTCATGTTGGTCACGGTACCGAGGCCGGTGCCGCCGCTGAGTATGTTGGTCTGGCCGGTGCTCGCGAAGCTAGACGACGAGTAGCTGCCGTCAGCCATGCCAGTAGTGAACTCCAGCACGTTTGTGCGCGAGGCAGGCCCGCCCGTGTAAGTGCTATCGCCATTGGCGCCGAGGTACTGGACATTCATGTCATCGCCCGACCTGGTGAGGCGGATGATGTGCAGGTACACGGCGCTGTTGGTCGGGTTGAACCCGGCCAGGAACTTGTTGGTGTTGCTCATCCCGGTGCCGTCGTAGTCCGCGTTCGGGCCGCACTGCGGACAACCATTGGTGAGGGCGTAGGCGTTGGCCCACGCGTCATACGACCCCGGCGGCGGGCCGCTGGTGGTGACGTGCAATGTCACTACGCCGCTGCCGGCAATGATGCTGTACACCAAGCCCGGGTTCGGCACGGTTCCCACTGCCAAGCCGTTGTCGGCCAGCGTGCCGGTGTAGGTGATGAGCGTGTAATCGCCCACGCCGAAACCGCCGGCATCGGTGACGTTGAGGGTGCCGGCCAACTGCAGATCGCCGGTCACGGCGGTCTGGTCGCTGGTGGTGCCAAGTTCGTAATTGAGGGTTGCGCCGGCGGTGAGCGTAAGGTTGCTGTTGATCGTCAGCGTTCCGGTGGGGGCCAAAATTGCTCCGCTGGCAATGGCCACTAGGCCGCCGACGGCACCGTTCCCGGCAAGGGTGGCGCCGCTGGTGACGGTCACGGTTCCAGTCCCGGTCGAACCCGTGACGAGCAGGCAGCCGTTGCTGACGGTCGTGCCGCCGCTGTAGCTATTGCTGCCGCTGAGAGTGAGCGTGCCGCTGCCGGTCTTGGTCAGCGAGTTCGAGCCGCTGATGGAGCCACTGACGTCCAAGGCGCCGGAAGCCACGACCGCCCACGTGTTGGGCCGGCCCAGCGTAACAGGCGCAGCGATGGTGTAGGTGTAAGTGTTGGTGACGGTCACGCCCCGGTTGATGGTCAGCCCAGCACCGCCGCTGGAGCTGACGACGAAGTCGGTAGCGCGGTTGAAGATGATGGTGTCGACCGTGCGGCTGACGGAGTCGACGACGCTGGTGCTCCCACCGGTGCCGAAGGTAACAGCTGCGCCGTTAAAGGGCACGGCGCCCGTGTTCCAGTTTCCAGACCCGGACCAGTTGCCGCTGTCCGCAGAGTCGGTCCAAGTCGGTCCGTAGGTGTAGGTCATGACGCTGGATGTGTCGGCGTAGGTATTTACCCCCGTGCGATGCACCCAGGTTTGCGAGACTGTCTGGGCCACGTCATCGACCACCACTCGCACATAACCGTAATTGTTCGTCTCGGACGAGATGGGGACGACCGTCCACGAACCGGTGTCTCCCGAATAAGAAAGCGCATAGGACGGGGCACCAGCCGTTCCAACCACGACTTGATACGTGTCGTTGCTAGGGTTGCCATCGCCGTCGTCGAGCCGGGCGGTCGCGTACAGATGATCGTGCCCGTTGAATACCTGCCGGCACCCGGCGTTTGTGAGGCTGGCCCACGTGGCGTTGCGCAGGGTGGGTTTGTTCTCCAAGCCAGTGTCTTGGCCGGCTTTGAATGCCGGCTCGTGCCATTGGGCGAACACCAACGGTGTGGTGGTCGGGTTGCGAGCCACCAACCGGGCATTGAGGAACGTCTGGTTGACGCAGTGGGCGCTGGTGCTGGAATTCGAATAGTTGTCCATGCACAGGAACATGGCGTTCTTGAACTCAAACGAGTAGGAACGACCGTCGAAAGATGAGTTGTCGACGACCAGGTTCGTCATGCCTGGGAACGGGGCGGTCGTGAACGGGGTGATGAACATGCTCTTGAAGTCGCCGAAATCCGCCGATTCGTGATTGCCCGCGACCGCACAAATGGGGATGCCGGCGGCGTACACCGACTGCATGGTGTTTGACCAGGAGTTGTAGTTGGCGAGGCTGCCTGAGTAAACAAGATCACCCTGAAACAGCACGAATGCCGGGAGCTCGGCCACCGTCTGGGTGGCCAATTCGCCCAGAATCTGCGTATTGATCGGCGTGCCACTACTGGTACCGCGTGAATCGCCGTATACCAAAAACTTCCAAGTCCCCCCCGAAACGCGTTGTGCGCATACCAAGAGCAAGAAACCGGCGACTACAAATCGGAACTGGCGCGTGATGGTTTGGACAAGAATCTCCCAGGTCGGCTTGATATTTTCCCACTGATTGGCAACGCTTCTAGCGAGCATTAGGCCAAATCACTACGCGAAAATCAAGCCAAATTGCCGACTGGGAAGCCTGGTCGTTGCGGCCCCAGCCGTAGTGATTAGGGTCAGACCTATAATCATGACGGATTCATTTCGCACCGGAGAATGGGCATTCGGTTGCGGAACCGTCCCAGATCTTCGCCCGTCAATTCGTGGTGCGGAGCGTGTAGGGCATGATGAAAAGGGTGCGTGAAACGGCGTGAGCCAAGGTGAATCGGTTGGAGCGGGCGGTTTGTTGGGCGGGGATCTGTCGTCGCTCTAGGAGCTATGGCAAGACGTTGCCGCATACCTGGCGCGCCCGGACTCCGCTCTCCCCCTCAACCCTTACGCTCCGACCCGCGCATTTCGCCCACGACGACCAACTACGCTCAATTTGAAGGGAGAGGAACCCAGAAGGAGCAGCCTCAACGTCCAGAGCTCAGGCACGCGGGGCCAAAACGCGTGAACCGCGAAGCGGAACTGGAGACGCCATCCCGCGTTGCCTGTAGCGATTTGTTAGGCGGACAGAAAACGACAATCATCTAGGCTCCTCGTTGGCCGCTCTTTTGCGGCGAATATACGAAATACTCCGAACTACCGACAGCACCACGCCAATGAAAACTCCAAGCATCAGCACCGGCACAAGTAAGATGATGGGATTGATATTGCATGGTCCGCCAAGGTTTCCCTGAAATATCAATCCTAAAACCACATAAATGCTCGCAGTAATCGGGAGCACGGGATGAACGAATTCAAAGATCAATTTGGTCAATTTGGAGATGGACGTGAGAACTCGTTTCACACTCTGAGGGTCAAAGCACAGGATAAGCGTGAGCAAAAGCACTGCTCCACCCAGAACGGCGAGAGATATTGTGTTCATCGGTGTGTGCTGATGCCTAACAGTGTTGATATGCGTAGTTGCATTTACGCGCGAACGATTTCACATTCCGATTATGAAGCGTTTACCCATGCGACGCAAGCTTGGCCCCGCCTGGCGCATCACGATCACCAGCAACACGGGCGAATCCACCACGCTTAAGCTGTACCGGTGAAGAGTAATTAGGGTAATTAGGGTCAGACCTATAATCATGACGGATTCATTTCCCACCGGAGAATGGGCATTCGGTTGCGGAACCGTCTCAGGTTTTCGCCCGTCAATTCGTGGTGCAGAGCGTGGGGGTGCGATGAAAAGGGTGCGTGAAACGGCGTGAACCGAGGTGAATCGGTTGGAGCGGGCAGTTTGTTGGGCGGGGCTCGGCTTGGCTCAGGGAGGCAGGGATGTGGGGTGTGGATAGTGTGACTCGTTTGATTACGAAAAACGAACCACCCCTTTTTTCGTTTTCGCGCGGTCCGGGTGGTTACAGGCTGGGTCAGATCAACCCTCGCCTTCGGGCGATGTCCGCCGCTTGCGTGCGGTTTTGAGCCTGGAGCTTGCCGAGGATGTTCGAGACGTGATTCTTCACCGTGCCTTCGGCGATGTGCAATTTGTCAGCGATTTCCTTGTTGGCAATTCCTTGGGCCAACATCACCAACACCTCGCGCTCGCGGTCGGACAGCGGCTCGATCAATCCATCGGCGGGATGCAGCGTGGCGCGGAGCGCTCGCGAGGCGATCTCCGGCTGGATGAACACTTCGCCCGCCTGTACGGCGCGGATGGTCTCGACCAACTTCCGGGCCGGCAGGTCCTTGAGAAGATACCCGACCGCCCCGGCCCGTACGCCCGCAAAGACATAGTCGTCACGGTCGAACGTGGTCAGGATGATGATTTTGGCTTCCGGCCAGGCTTGGCAGATGGCAGCGGTGGCTTCCACGCCGTTCCGCTCCGGCATCTGGACGTCCATGAGAATGATGTCGGGTCGCAGTTTCAGGGCAAGTTTGACCGCCGTCGTGCCGTCACCCGCTTCGCCGACGACACTAAAACCAGACTCCAGGTCCAGAATGGTTTTCAACCCCTGACGCATGAGCGTCTGGTCTTCGGCCAAAAGTATCCGGATCGGTTTCATTCAAGCGATCAAGTGCACGCGCGCCTCAATGAGGGCTCCCTTCGGCTCGGCCCTTGTCAGCAGCAACGTCCCGCCGACGCCTTCCACGCGCTCCCGCAGACCGCGCAGGCCATAGTGACCGGGCTCGCTTTCGGCATCCGGCGGCAGACCGGCGCCATCATCGCTGACGCGTAGAACAGCCAACTGGGGCTGCAGACTCAGGCTGACGACAACCTGTTGAGCTTGCGCATGTTTTTCCACGTTCGTCAATCCCTCCTGTGCGACGTGCCAGAGAGCTTCGGCCACGGCGGGCGGCAAGCCGTCCGCGCCTGCGGCAATTTGGCAATCGATTTTCAGGCCGGTGCGACGGCTTGTATCTGCGCACAACGATTGCATGGCCCGGGTCAGCGGCTTATCGCCCAAGCCGGGGGCGCGCAGGTTGTCCAGCGAACGGCGCAAGGCCTCCGTGCTGGAGCGGGATAATGTCTTCATTTCCTCCAACAACGGCCCCGCGCGATCGGGATCCATGGGCAACAACCTCTGGACGGCTTCCAGTTGCACGGTCAACGTGACGAGCGTGTGGCCGAGGTTATCGTGGAGAGCCCGTGCCAGGCGTTCGCGCTCGCGGAGTGTGGCGAGTTCGACTTCACGATCACGGGCCAGGTCGAGTTCGCGTTTCGCCGCTACCAGTTCGCGGATCAGATCCCCCCGCCCTTCGCTGATGTCTTTAATCCGCTTGTAGAGCAAGCCCATCAGCATCCAGGAAGCGTACACGGCGACACGGAACACCCACTCGGAGGGAGACCGGCTCGCGAGTTGGGCCCGGCCGAACGCGGCGAACTCGATAGCTATTAGCGCGAGAATCGAGGACGGAACGCAAACGATCGGCGACAGGATGGCACACATCTGCGCCACGTAAGGCGCGGCGAGCCATGAGAAATACGGAGCGATCAGCGACTCGGGAAAGCAACAAGCCAGGCTGCCGATAAAGTAGATGCGCCACGCGCGGGGCGAAGCATCATACGCGGCAAGAACACACCGTTTCAGATAAAGTCCCGCTTGGATGGCCGCCAGGATAACCAGCAGCAGTTCGCGGTAACCCCAGTCCGGCCAACTCCTGCAAAGCCTCACCCCCAGAAAGTAGGCCAGCAATCCCAGTATCAGGATATGAAGCCCGATCCGTGGTCCCGCCAAGAGTCGTTTCACCTCGGGCGTCGAGGTCTTTGAATTTGGATTCATTGGTTTGATCATAACTGAAAATGACCCTCCTTAAAGTTCGTTTCTTTGGTGGCGATTACGGGGAGGAAGCCAACTTGTTTTGAAGCGCCTCGTTATTCGGAAACAAAGCCGCGCCGCGCCGCCACATTTGTTGGGCTTCGTCGGGGTAGCCAGCCTTTAAATATTGCTCGCCCAACAACACGTAGGTCTGCGCATATTCCGGCTGCGGCGGCCGGGTCTCCTGCTGATCGATCAGCGTGGAGAGGTTCTCCATGACCGCTTGTGACATGTTCAATTCGGCCGGCCAGCGCGACAAGGCGGAGGCTTTCCAGAAACGCGCATCCCAGTCATTGGGGTCGAGCTTCAATGCCTCGTCAAAAGTTTGGTCGGCCTCCATGGCGAGCATGCTTCGCTCGCGAATGTCCTGAGTTGCCACCAGCTTTTGGATGTAGCCTTCACCCAACACGGTGGAATACGCGGCAGCCGACGGGTCATCCTTGACGGCCTGTTTCAGTTGGGCAATCGTTTGATCCAACTGGCCGGTATCGCGGAGTTGTTTCCACGCCGCCTGCTTCTGCGCGAAGCTTGCTTGGGGCGAGACCAGCGTTTGCAGCGGTTGACTGAAGGTCGCAGCGACAGATGGTTTGGCGGCCAATGTGGGCGGAGCCACAGTGCGGAGAGACGCTGTCGCCGGTTCGCCGGCCTGTTCCGTCCCGCTGTGATCCATCTCGGCCGGCTCAGGCGCGTTCGCACTCGCCAGCGAAGCTCTCGGAGGTGGGTTCGCACTCGGTGCCGGAATTTCCGCAGATTGAACCACTGTCTCTGCTTGAAGTGAAGGCGGATTATTTTGCCGTTTGACCATCACAATGGCGGCGGTTGCCACCAAGCCGATGCCGACCAATACCCATGTCAGTTTGCTCATATCATTCCTTCCTTTGAGTTTTGGTTTTTCCTGTTTGCTTACCGGTCGCCAGCCCTGTAGCTGGTTCTCAGCGAACGCGCCCACTGTATCTTTTGGGCGAACTGGCAAACAGACCCCAACGGCCTGATTTGAATAGGTCGAAAGTCATGGTGCAAACCGTCCTGCCGTCACAGGTGAGCGGAACAAGGAGTTCCGACTGACGAACCACCCGGGCGGCGAATTCTTCACCACGAAAAACCGGACGTGCTCCGTCAGCCGCATACAAGGCAACCGCGCTTGGCGTGGCGGGCAAGCTCTCCTTAGGCGGGCAAGCGTGGTGTGCAGGAGGCGGGGAGTTTGGGGAGCGTGACGGTGTGATGAAACGGGTGCGTGAAACGGCGTGAGCCAAGGTGAATCGGTTGGAGCGGGCAGTTATTGGGGCGGGGATCCGCCGTCGCTCTACGAGCTACGGCGAGACGCGCGAGGTGGTTGGGGTGGATCTGATTTGAATTAGTGAGACGTAAAAAGTCTGACTTGCCAAAGGTTGTCTAAATCGGTATGCTACGCTTGCTTGTCGCGCCGCAAGCGGTGTGGTGTGAGGCCCATGACTCTCGAAGAGCTACGACTTCTGAGGGTGGTGCAGGGCATCCTGGTGCGCAACTATGTTGACACCCAGAGGCTCGACGTTCAGGTTATCGGCTCCAACGTCTACGTCGAAGGCGAGTTCGTGATCTTCGACTACCAACCCTCGCGCAAGAAGACCGAGGATCGCATCGAGCAGGATTTGAGCGTCAAACGAACGTTGTTGTACATCGAACAACAAATCCGCGGCTTGGGCGAGGTCACCCATCTGGAATTCAAGTTGAAGAACTGGGAACGCCGCGGCATGCAGTGGGTGAACAGGGGGGGCACGTCCTTCATGTAATTCAGTGGGGGATGGCGCGGAATCTTTCGACGGCGAACAGCTCCAATGGCAGCACGGTGTCGTAAGTCCCCTCATAGACTTCGAGCCGTGATTTCTCCTGGTTGGGCAGGCTTTGGCCCGGCGGCACGAACGAAGCCTCCGAGCCGCGTGGGACCCACAATTCACCGATCTTCTTGAAGCTGGTCACCGCGAAACGGCTCACCAGATTTTCGTTGGCGTCAAACGCCTCGGCCCGCAACAACGCGTAGTATTCCTTGTCGATGTATATCTTCACGCGCGCGTACGGCTCGCCATCGGCCCGGCTCTCGATGGCGAAACAATCGCGACCGCGCACCCGTTCCTCACCCAGAAACTTTGCATTCGGCCAGCGGAGGAACGGCAATCCAAGGTCGTAATAAGTAAAATGCGACCCCAGCAATTTCTCCGTCCGTCTGGCGCCCGTCAATTCGCCGGCCCCGCGCAGGTAAAACCGCGGTTCGCCGCGGATCGGCTGTACGACGAGCGCCTCGGTTTGACCGCCGCGATAAATCGTGCGCGTCTCATCCACGGCGTTCTTCGTCAGTATCTCGACCGGGATGGGGTCCTCGCGCCCCACAAACAGTCGCGCCTTCAGCGAAAAATCCTTCGTCGGCCGATTCGCCAGCACCCGGCCCAAAATCGCCTGCGCATCCTGACTGGTCGGCTTGCCATCGGCGTGTGCGTCGAGGGCCAGGAGCATGGCAAGGACGGCGATGGGGTATATCCTCATTCCCAGCCTCGCTTGTAGCGGAAAACGCTTGCGGCGACAAGCGTGCATCGTTAGCCTTGACAATGTGAAACCTCTTGACGGCATTCGGGTCGTCGATCTTTCGCGCATTTTGGCGGGGCCATATTGCTCGATGCTGTTGAGCGATTTCGGCGCGGAGATCGTCAAGATCGAGAACCCCAACAAGGGCGACGACACGCGCGCCTACGGCCCGCCGTTCCTCGATGGCGAAAGCGTCTACTTCCTGAGCATCAACCGCGGCAAGAAATCGCTGACGCTCAATCTCAAGACGCCCGAGGCCCGCGACGTCCTGACGAAACTCATCCAGCGTTCGGACGTGCTCCTGGAGAATTTTCGCCGCGACTTCCTGCCCAGCCTCGGGTTCGGTTACGAGGAGGTTGCGAGGTTGAATCCGAAAATCATCTACGCCTCGGTGACGGGCTATGGCCACACGGGACCTTGGGCGGAGCGGCCCGGTTACGACCTCGCCGTGCAAGGCCAGGGCGGCATCATGAGCCTCACGGGCGACCCGAACGGTCCCCCGTACAAGACGGGAACCTCACTGGCGGACATCACGGCGGGCATTTACGCGACGCTCGGCATTCTGCTCGCGTTGCAGGCCCGCCAACGGACGGGTCAGGGACAAAAGGTGGACGTGTCGCTCTTGGACGGACAGGTTTCGTTTCTCACATATCAAGCCGGCATCTATTTCGGCACGGGCAAATCGCCGACACGCAAGGGCAACCGGCACCCGACCATCGTGCCCTACGAAACATTCAAGGCGAGCGACCGCTATTTCAACCTGGCCATCGGCAACGACCGTCTCTGGCAGCAGTTTTGCGATCTGCTCGGGCGACCGGACGTGAAGACCCACAAGAAATTCGCCACGAATCCGAAGCGTGTCCAGAACCACGATGAGTTGTACACGGTCTTGGAAAAGGTGTTCGCCCAAAAAACCGCCGACGAGTGGCTGGCGTTGTTTGAAAAGAACGGTCTTCCGTGCGGGCCGATTTTCTCGGTGGCGGAAGTGCTCGAACACCCACAGGTGCGCGCCCGCGAGATGGTCGTCGAGCGTCCGCATCCGAAACTCAAGTCGGTGAAGATGACGGGCGTGCCGGTGAAACTGTCCGCGACCCCGGGCGAAGCGGGTGCCGCGCCGCCGTTGCTCGGTCAGCACACAGAAGACGTGTTGCGCGAGCTGGGTTACAGTGGCGGGCAACTCGCAGACTTCAAGAAGCGGGGGGTCATATGATCAAGGGCATCGACCACGTTGGCATCGCGGTCAAGAGCATCGACGAGGCGAAGAAGTTCTGGGTCGACGCGCTCGGGCTGAAGCTTTCGCATATCGAGGAAGTGCCGGAGCAAAAGGTGCGCGTGGCGATGCTGAAAGTGGGCGACACGACTATTGAGTTGTTGGAACCCACGTCGCCCGACAGTCCGGTCCAGCGGTTCATCGAAAAACGCGGGGAGGGACTGCATCACCTGACGCTGAAGACCGACAACCTCGCCGAACGGCTGAAGAAACTAAAAAGCGCAAACGTTGGTCTCATCGATGAGCAGCCGCGCGTCGGCGCGGGCGGCGCGAAGATCGCCTTCCTCCATCCCAAATCCGCGCACGGCGTGCTGGTGGAATTGTGCGAGCCCCATGACTGAACCACGCGAAGAGCCCGGCACGTTCCCATTTACGCGCGGCGTTCACGCGACGATGTACCGCGGGAAGCTGTGGACGATGCGCCAGTATGCCGGGTTCGGCACAGCGCAGGAAACCAACAAGCGATACAAATACCTGCTTTCACAGGGGCAGACGGGTCTTTCGATGGCGTTCGATTTGCCGACGCAGATCGGGTACGACAGCGATGATGCGATGGCGCTCGGCGAAGTCGGCCGTGTCGGCGTCGCCATCTCGTCCTTGGCGGACATGGAGCAGGTTTTCGACGGCATTCCGCTCGACAAGGTCAGCACGTCGATGACGATCAACGCGACGGCTTCCATATTGTTGGCGTTGTATCTCGCGGTCGCCGAGAAGCAGGGCGTGCCGTGGTCGAAAGTTTCGGGCACGGTGCAGAACGACATACTCAAGGAATACATCGCGCGCGGCACATACATTTTCCCGCCGCGACCCTCGTTGCGTCTCATTGCCGACGTGGTCGAGTTCTGCGTGAAGGAGGTCCCGGGGTGGAACACGATCAGCGTCGGCGGCTATCACATGCGCGAGGCGGGTTGCACCGCCGCGCAGGAGATCGCCTTTACGCTGGCCGACGGCATCGCCTACGTGCAGACGTGCGTCGAGCGCGGGCTTGCGGTCGACGACTTCGCTTCCCGCATCGCATTTTTCTTCAATTGCCACAGCAATTTCCTCGAGGAGATTGCGAAATTCCGTGCGGCGCGCCGGCTGTGGGCGCACATCATGCGCGACCGCTTCGGGGCGAAGAACGAACGATCGATGATGCTGCGGTTCCACACGCAGACGGCCGGTTCGACGCTCACGGCGCAACAGCCCGATAACAACGTGGTGCGCACGACAATTGAGGCGCTCGCCGCGGTGCTCGGCGGAACGCAGAGTCTGCACACGAACGCGAAGGACGAAGCCATCGCGTTGCCGACCGAGGAATCCGCGCTGCTCGCGCTGCGCACGCAGCAAATCATCGCCTACGAATCGGGCGTGACGGCGGAGCCCGATCCGCTGGGCGGCAGCCATTACGTCGAACGGCTTACCGACGAGCTGGACGCGAAAGCCCGCGAATATCTCAACAAGATCGACAACCTGGGCGGAATGCTCAAGGCCGTCGAGAGCGGTTATGTGTACAAGGAGATTTACGGCGCGGCGTACGAACACCAGAAAGCGGTCGAGCGCAAGGAGAAGATCATCGTCGGCGTAAACGAATTTGTCAGCGGCAAGAAGCTTGCACTGAAGATGCAGAAGACCGATCCGAAGATGGAGCCTCGTCGCCGCCGCGACCTGGCCGCGCTCCGCAAGAAGCGAAACCGCGTGACCGTTGACAAATGTCTCGCGACGCTGGGAAAAGCGGCCAAGAGTTCCGAGAACCTGATGCCGATCCTTGTCGATTCCGTTCGGAATTACGTCACGGTCGGGGAGATTTGCAACGTGCTGCGGGGAACGTTCGGCGAATATCGGGCGACGCATTCCATATGAAGCGACCCACCAAGGTGTTGATTGCGAAAGCCGGGCTGGATGGCCACGAACGGGGGGCGCTCGTGGTGGCGATGGGACTGCGCGACGCGGGGATGGAGGTTGTGTACACGGGGATTCGCAACACGCCGGAACAGATCGTGGCCGCGGCGGTGCAGGAGGACGTGGACGTGATCGGGCTGAGTTCGTTATCGGGCGGACACATGGCGCAATTCAGTCGCGTGATGAAATTGCTGAAAAAGGAAAAAATCAAAGGCGTGTTGGTATTCGCTGGCGGCATCATCCCCGACGAGGACGTGAAGAAACTGAAGAAGCTTGGGATCAAGGAAGTGTTCGGTCCGGGCAGTTCCATCGCCTCCATCGCGGAATTTGTGAAGAAGAGCGTGCGGTCGAAATGATAATGCAGGGCAAACAACTCACGAAATTAGTAACACGTTTGGAGAGCGGGGAGCGGTTGCCGGCGGAACTCTACGCGCGAACGGGCAGGGCGCGCATCGTGGGGATCACGGGCCCGCCCGGCGTGGGAAAGAGTTCGCTGATCGACCGGTTGATCGACGAGTTGCGTCGGCAGGGGAAGACAGTTGGCGTTGCGGTGATCGATCCGACCAGTCCGATTTCGGGTGGGGCGCTGCTGGGCGATCGGTTGCGGATGCAGCGTCACAGCGAGGATGAGGGGGTGTTCATTCGCAGCCTGGCGACGCGCCAGCACCATGGGGGGCTGACGGATTCGACGCCGCAGATCGTCCACGCGTTGGACGCGGCGGGTTTTGACGTCGTGATCGTGGAGACGGTGGGCACAGGGCAGGATGAAGTTGAGGTGGCGGAAGTAGCGGACACGGTGGTCGTGGTGCTGATGCCGGAGCTGGGCGACGAGATTCAGCGGGCGAAGTCAGGCTTGATGGAGATTGCGGATGTACTGGTGATTAACAAGGCGGATTTGTTTAGCGCGGGCGCGGCGCGCCGGGAGCCCCGATCTCAGAATCGGGGTGAACCTCGCTCTCCAAACAAAGGTGAGAAATGGGAGCGACCGACGATTCACACCTCGGCCAAGAGTGGCGAGGGGATCGCAACCCTTTGTGGAGCCCTGGACGCGCATCACGCATATCTTGTGTCTTCCCGTCAGTTGGCGCGGCGACGCGAACGGGCGGCGCGCGCCGAGGTGATTCGACTGTTGCAATCGCAGATGACGGCGTCTATACTTCGCGCGCTGGAAGCACCACAGTCGCAGACCATTCTGACCAACGTTGCGAAGAGAAAACTTGACCCATATGACGCGGTTGGAAAACTGTCGGTGAGAATTCTAGGGAGCAACAACAGGAGTTCCAAACATGTCGCCAGAAGCCCTCGCTAAAAAACCGAAATCCGCCGCCAAGCCCGCGACAGAGGCGCACCGCTACAAGAATTACATCAATGGGCAGTGGGTGGATTCGTCATCGGGCAAGTTTATTCCCAACATCAATCCGGCGAACACCGATGACATCCTCGGGCACGCGCCGCAGTCGACGCGCGAGGAAGCGAAGGCCGCGGTGGAAGTGGCGAAGGCGGCGTTCCCGGCGTGGCGCAACACGCCCGCGCCCGTGCGCGGTCGCATTCTGGCGAAAGCGGTGCAGTTGTGCCACGAGCGCAAAGAGGAAATCGCGCGGATGATGACGCGCGAGGAAGGCAAGACGCTCAGCGAATCGCGCGGCGAAGTTGTGAAGAGCATCAATCTGCTCGAGTATTACGCAGGCCAGTCGTTTCGCATCGAGGGACACACGTATCCCAGCGAGATGCCGAGCACGTTTGTGTACACCGTTCGCCAGCCGCTGGGCGTGGTGAGTTGCATCACCCCGTGGAATTTCCCGTTTTGCATTCCCGTGTGGAAGTCGGCTCCGGCGTTGGTGGCGGGCAACACGGTGGTATTCAAAGCTGCCAGCAACACACCCGGTTGTGCGGAATTGCTCGTGAAGATTTACGAAGACGCCGGGCTGCCGAAGGGCGTCATGAATTTGGTGTATGGGAGCGGCGGCGTGGTAGGCGATGAGTTTGTAAACAACCCAACGATTCGCGCCGTGTCGTTCACCGGGTCGTGCGAAGTCGGCGGCGAAGTCGCCAAACAGGCGGCCGGACACCTGGCGAAGGTCACCTGCGAAATGGGTGGCAAGAACCCGGTGGTGGTGATGGACGACGCCGACCTCGATCTGGCGGTGGAAGGCTGCGCGCAGGGGGCCTTCGGCTCGACGGGACAACGCTGCACGGCGACCAGCCGCGTGATTCTCCATCAGGCGATTGCCGACAGGTTTCTCGAAAAACTGGTCGAGCGCATGAAGAAGATCAAGGTTGGCGACGGGATGGAAGACGGGATCAACATGGGCCCGGCGGTCGACAAGGCGCAGTACGAGACCGATTTGCGTTACATCGAGATTGCGAAGAAGGAAGGTTGCAAGTGTTTGGTCGGCGGCGGAGCGTTGGCCGGGGGAAAACTCGCGAAGGGCTATTTCGTCGCGCCAACACTGTTCGACAACGTCAAACCCGGGCACACGCTCGCGCAGGAGGAAGTGTTTGGCCCGGTGCTGGCCGCCTTCCGCGTGAATGATTTCGACGAGGCGATGAACGTCGCCAACAACGTCCAGTTCGGGCTGACGTGCGCGATCTACACCGGCGACCCGAATCTGGCGATGAGGTTTATCGACCGGATCGAGGCGGGCATGGTGCACATCAACTCGCCGACGGTGGGCGGCGAGGCCCAACTGCCGTTCGGGGGGATGAAGTCCACGGGCTACGGCAACCGCGAGATGAGCGAGGAAGGCCTGGAATTCTTCACGGAATTGAAGACGGTGTTCTACGACTACACGGGCGTGAAGCGGCAGACGAACATCTACTAACGGGAGACGAGAACATGGCGCGCATGGTACGAGGCGGACTGATTCAGGCAACGAACCCCGAGCCGGGGACGTCGTCGGTAAAAAAGATCAAGCAGGCGATGATCGAGAAGCACGTGAAGCTGATTGAGCAGGCGGCCAAGAAGGGCGTGCAAGTACTGTGCATGCAGGAAATCTTCTACGGCCCGTATTTCTGCTGCGAGCAGGAGATCAAGTGGTATGAATCAACGGAGCGCGTGCCTGGCGGTCCGACGGTAACATTGATGCAGCGGCTCGCAAAGAAGCACGGTATGGTGATCATCGCCCCCGTGTACGAAGAAGAGGCCACGGGCACGTATTACAACACGGCGGCCGTCATTGACGCCGACGGCAAATTCCTCGGCAAGTATCGCAAGAGCCACATCCCGCACTGCAAACCGGGTTTCTGGGAAAAATTCTACTTCAAGCCCGGCAATCTCGGGTATCCGGTATTCGAGACGGCGGTCGGCAAGATCGGCGTCTATATTTGCTACGACCGTCACTTCCCCGAGGGCTGGCGGCTGCTCGGACTCAATGGCGCGGAGATTGTCTTCAACCCGAGCGCGACGACGGCGGGCCTGAGCGAGTATCTATGGAAATTGGAGCAACCCGCCGCGGCGGTCGCCAATGTCTTTTATGTGGGGGCGATCAATCGTGTCGGAACGGAGAAGCCGTGGAGTTTCGGGGAGTTTTACGGACAGAGTTATTTTGCCAATCCACGCGGCCAGATCATCGCGGAAGGTCCCCGCGACAAGGACGCGGTCATCGTGGCCGATCTCAATCTCGACATGATCCGCGAGGTGCGCAACGTCTGGCAGTTCTACCGCGACCGACGCCCCGAAACCTACAAGGAAATGTCCGAGTTGCTCCCGTAGTCAGATGAATTCCCCGGTCCACGAAGTCGAAGGCGTCCGCGTCACCAACGGCATTCACGAGGTCACCGACGACATCTCGCATTCGCCGTATTGGAATGCGGATATCGCGCCCACGACCGTCAAGGACCGCAAGTGGGGATTGAAGGACATCGCGGCGTTGTGGATTTCGATGTCGGCGTGCATCCCGACGTACATGCTGGCCTCGTCGCTCATCTCCGAGGGCATGAACTGGTATCAGGCGGTGCTGACGATCTTTCTCGGCAACGCCATCGTTCTCATCCCGATGATCCTCAATGCCCACGCGGGCACGAAATACGGCATTCCGTTTCCCGTCTATTGCCGGTCGGCGTTCGGCGTGCGCGGCGCGAATATACCCGCGCTCCTACGGGCGTTCGTGGCGTGCGGCTGGTTCGGCATCCAGACGTGGATCGGCGGATGGGCGATTTACAAAATCATCACGATCTACGTGCCGGCTTGGGACCAACTGCCGAACTGGGTTGCCGGCATCAACATCGCGCAGTTCGGTTGCTTCATGTTCTTTTGGGGCATCAACATGCTGGTCATCTACAAGGGCATCGAGTCGATCCGCATCCTGCTCGACATCAAAGCTCCGCTGCTGATCCTGCTCGGGCTGGCGCTGCTGGCGTGGGCGTATCGGGCGGCGGGCGGTTTCGGGCCGATGCTCTCGCAACCGTCGGCGTTCGTGCCCGGTGGTGCGAAAGCCGGGCTGTTCTGGGCCGTATTCTTCCCGTCGCTGACGGGCATGATCGGTTATTGGGCGACGTTGTCGCTCAACATCCCTGACTTCACCCGCTACTCGCGCACGCAACGCGATCAGGTCGTGGGGCAGATGATCGGGCTGCCGACGACGATGGCGCTGTACTCGTTCATCGGCGTGGCGGTGACCTCGGCCACGATTGTGATCTACGGCGGATTCCCCATTTGGGACCCGGTCGTGCTGATCACGAAATTCAAGAGTCCTCTCGTGCTCGCCGTTTCGCTGTTTGCGTTGTGCCTCGCGACACTGGCGACGAACCTCGCGGCCAACGTGGTCAGTCCCGCGAACGATTTCTCGAACCTCTGGCCCTCGAAGATCACCTTCCGCCTCGGCGGGTTGATTACCGGCATCATCGGGATACTGATCCAACCGTGGAAGCTGGTGGCTGATCCGAGCGGCTACATCTTTACGTGGCTGGTTGGGTATTCCGCGCTGCTGGGGCCGATTGGCGGGATTCTGATCTGCGATTACTTTGTCATCCGGCGCACCAAGCTGAATCCGATCGAGCTGTATTTGCGTGACGGGCGATATTTCTATGGCAACGGCTTCAATTTCGCCGCCATCGTGGCGTTGGTTCTCGGCATCGCGCCGAACGTGCCGGGCTTTCTCGGCACCATCAAGGTGATCAACCCGGCGTCGGTGGGAACATTTCTGATGAACTTGTACAGCTACGCCTGGTTCGTCGGCTTCTTCATTTCATTCATGGTGTACTGGGTCTTGATGGCCCTTGCACGCAAACCCGGTACAGAAAGGTAGATCTTATGCATATGAAAAAAGCGGATAAGTTGACACCCGACCAGATCGGGAAAATGCGCGACGAGTACATCCTGCCCAGCACGATGAAGTATTTCCCATTGAACATCGTGAAGGGCGAGATGCAATTTGTGTACGACGACAAAGGGCAGAAGTATCTCGACGCATTCTCGGCGGTCGTCACGATCAGCGTCGGCCATTGTCATCCCGAGGTGACGAATCCCGTGATCGAGCAGATGAAGAATCTGCAGCACATGACCACGCTCTATTATCACCCGAATCTCGTCCGGTACGCCGAGAAGCTCGCCAGCGTGATGCCTGACGGGCTGAAGGTCAGCTTCTTCACCAACAGCGGTTGCGAAGCGAACGAACTGGCCGCGTTATTGGCGAAGAATCACACCAAGCAGACCGAGTTCGTCGCCCTGCGTCACAGTTTTCACGGCCGAACGCTGATGGCGATGACCATGACCGGTCAGTCGAAGTGGCGGCACTCGTTGCCGTACGTGTTCGGCGTCACCCACATTTCGCCGGGCTACTGCTATCGGTGTCCATTCGGGCTGACGTATCCGTCGTGCAATGTCGCTTGCGCGCGCGAACTCGAAGACGTCATCAAGTACAACACGTCGGGCAAAGTCGCCGCGTTCATCGCGGAACCGATCCAGGGATTTGGCGGGGTGGTCGATCCGCCGAAGGAATATTTTGAGATCACCTACGACATCGTGAAGAAGTACGGCGGGGTGTTTATCTCCGATGAAGTGCAGACGGGATATGGCCGGACGGGCGACAAGTGGTGGGGGATCGAGCAATGGGGCGTGAAACCCGACATGATTACGATGGCCAAGGGCATGGGCAATGGTCTTCCGTTGGGGGGCGTGACCTGCACGAAGGAAATTGCCGAGTCGATGCGTGAGAAGGTGCACTTCAACACGTACGGCGGCAATCCGGTCTCGATGGCCGGGGGGCTCGCGGTGATTGAGTGCATCGAGCGCAACAACTACATGCACAACGCCAAGGTGATGGGCGACCGTCTCCAGGAAGGTTTCGACAAGCTCGTGCGCAAACACAAGATCGTCGGCGAACATCGCGGCAAGGGGTTGATGCGCGGGTTGGAGATCGTGAAGGACAAACAGTCCAAGGAAGCCGCTCCCCAGCACGTCCAACGCGCGATGGAATTATGCAAGGATCGCGGCATGTTGATTGGCCGTGGCGGCATGGCCGGGAACACGATTCGCATCAAGCCGCCGTTCTGCATCACCAAGGACGACTGCGACTTCATCATCAAGACGCTGGATGAGGTGTTCAGCATAATCGAAAAAGGCTAAAGGGTTCACCACGAAGCCGAGTCTGCGAGACGCCGCACGCCGTTCTCTCGCGGCAAACACGCAGGCACCAAGAGAAGGCGAATAACTGGTAGAGCGACGGCCGGGCAGCGCAAGGAGGTCCGTCCCCATGCGGCCTTGGTAGGAGCGCACTTTGTCAGGACGCGCTGCTCGGCCGTTGCGAGACAATGTACACGCGTTGGCGCTTTGTGCAACTGGCGGCAGGCAGCCCCGAAAACGCCACGTGTACCGTGGTAAAACTCGGGGGAGGCGGGACGCCTCGAGACAGAAGACAGGAGTCAGGAGCCAGTAGTAGAGTAGCCGAGGGGACGGCATACGGCGAAACGAAGGCGCGGGGGGACGATGACCGGAAAGATGCGATTATGCGGGACTGACCCCGTTCATGCGCTAGTGGAGGCCAAATGAGCACTTTGATGCCTTGTCCGGTCTGCAATTCGCCCGCAGAAAGTCAACGCGACGGCAACGTCGATGCCTGCACGTTCAATTGCTTGCGGTGCGGCAGTTACCAGATAACCGGTACAGCCGCTACGATGTTTAGGTCTGGGTCGCCATCGAATCAAGTGCGTGCGAATGTGTCCAGCGCCCTGTTGGAAAGCCCAAATACATCCATCGACTCAAGCAATTTGCCTCGACTCCTTGCCATCCAGCCTCCACCCGTATCGGAGCGAGCAAAGAGGCTTCTGTTTTACCTCCGGCGCCGCTTCCCAACAGCAGGCTCTTGGATCGATGTTGACTTCGGAACTGTAAAGAAGCTTTTGGAGGAATTCTCGATTGTCCAAGAAGGAAAGAGGTACGAGCACACCGCCCCTTCTGTTGAGGAAGCGAGATATTATCTCCCAATGATGAGTACGAGTTGGTCTTCCACTGAGCGCGAGCTTAACTTTCTGCTAAGTGGGTATCTGACAGTCTCAAGGGGCTTCCTTGCCTCGCAGTCCGGTTTTACGTACGTCATTACGGCTGACGGATGGGAATTTCTGGAGGCGAACACCATCAATCAAGAGAGCATTTTCGCATTCGTCGCCATGAGCTTCAGCCCGCATCTCAGCGGGCTCTTTGATTCTGGAATCGAACCGGGTTCATACGCCGCTGGTTACAATGCGTTCCGAGTCGACAGAGTAGACCATGTTAACAGAATCGATGACGAGATCATCGCAGGGATCCGGAAAAGCCGCTTTGTTATCGCGGACTTTACGGAGCAGAAGAATGGGGTGTATTTCGAATCGGGTTTTGCCGCCGGTTTGGGCCTTCCAGTGATTTGGTGTTGTCGAGAGGACGAAGTGGATAAAGTCCACTTCGACACGAGGCAGTACAATTTGCTTTTGTGGAAACCTACGGAATTGGATGATTTTGCGGGTCGCTTACGAATTCGGATCGAGGCGGTGGTCGGAAGAGGAAACTACAGCCGTACTTAGTATCCAAGAAGAGGGTCAGTTCGTTTTTCGTAATCGACGGAGTCACGCCTTCACAACCTCCATTCCCACTTTCCTGAGCCGCGGCGAGCAACCGAGCAGCCAGCCATGATATATCGCTAAGCGATATATCGTGCCACGAGACACCAAGCGGTTCAGTGATGGTTGCGGGTGGCGCTCGTTCGATAGCGACTTCTGCGCTCCTTCACTTGGAAGCCGATGCCTTTCTTGGGCGGCGGTTCCGGTAGCGCTGGCGGGTCGATGATGTCCATGATGCGTTGGAGGATGGTGACGATGGCCGCGTCGTGCACATTGAGCCGATCTTTGAGTTCCTTCTCAAGCGTGGCCAGTTTGTGGGCCAATTCGCGGGTGTCCGACAGCGCGGCGCGCATCTTCAGGAACGCCCGGACAACAAAGACGCTCATCTGAACGGCCTGCGGGGTGTTGAGGACGTTGGCCGCCATGATCGCACCGTGCTCGGTGAACACCCATGGGAGCTTGCGCTTGCCACCGTGGGCCAAACTTGAAGTCGCAATTTGCGACTTCAAGTTTGCAAGTTCCTCGCGCTTAAGCTGAAACGCGAACTCGACGGGGAACCGGTCGGGGTTTCGCTTGACCTGTTCATTCAACCGCTTGGTTGGAACGCCATAGATCTCTGCGAGATTCGTGTCGAGCATGACCTTCAGCCCGCGAATCTCGTAGATAAGATTGTGAAGACGTTCCACGGGTATGACGGTGTTCTTCTCCGAAGCCATCGGCGCGGAGTATGCCAACAGGTGCCGGTTGGCGCAAGCCCGTCATAGTCGCGCTTTAAGGTACCAATTTGTCACCTTAATCATAATGAGTTGAGCGTGCGAAGGGTGTGCTGCAACGTTTTGCCGCTCGTTAATGGCTGATCGATGCTGATTCGGAAAGCGGTTTGAAAGGCAGCGACCAGAGGCGGCCGGGACGCTGCACGGAAGGGATGCGCTAGTGACAGCACACGCTACACCGACCTGCCGGTGAACCCAACATGGCTCGCAGAGCCGTGGCTACACCGAACCCGGCTTGGCTTCCCACGCTACACCTGAAGGGAAGCTTATCGGGAATTGATATTTTTGCTGGACGCGGAGTTGCGGTGGTGGTATAAGGCTGATGGTTCTTTGAAAAAGGAGTTGGGAGGGAGGCACGGACGCCGCGTGGGGGCACGCGGCCTACAGTTCTTTGAAGGGAGTCCGGGGCAAGCTTCTAACCGGTCGGCAGGGGGGTTCTCTATACAGAAGAGTGTTTTTACCAAACGAACCCAACTGAAAAATTCGTATCTGTTTGGGCATTAGTTTGTTAGGAAAAAAGTGAGTTGGGTTCGTTTTAGCAAAAGAGGCAAAAAATCGACGAGAAAAGCGCTAAAAGAGGCCCCCGGGAGGGTGGTTTTAGGCAGAAACGAAGCCAAAATCCGGGTGAAGTTGGGCCGGCAAACGCGGGCCTACTCCGCCGAAGTGGTATTCGGCTACGAAGGCTGGACGGTCTCGCCTAGTGTTCGATGTAGCCGGGTGGCTCGCACTTCGGGTTCTTGCCGAGTGCATCCTGGTATTGCCGCCAGGACATCGGCTTCTTGGCGGTGGGCACCTCGACCATTTGGATGCAGCCGTCCACCGGGCAGACGAGCATGCAAAGGTTGCAGCCGACGCATTCGGGATCGTTGATGACCGGGACACGGTGGCCGTTGCCCGTTTCGAGGTCGATGCACTGGTGGGCACCGTCCCACGCGGCGACATGGCAGAGTTCGCAGCCGATGCAAAGATTGGCATTGATGCGGGCCACCAACTTGTAATTGAGGTTGAGGTCGCCCCAGTCCTTGATGTTCGGCAGGGCTTTGCCGACGAAATCGGTGCATTTCTGGTAGCCCTTTTCGTCCATCCAGTTTCCGAGACCGTCGATCATGTCTTCGACGATGCGATAGCCGTAGTGCATCACCGCCGTGCAGACTTGCACGCTCGTGGCACCGAGCGCCATGAACTCCACCGTATCCTGCCAGGTCGCGATGCCGCCGATGCCGGAGATCGGGATGCCGACCTCCGGGTCTCTGGCGCAGGTGCTGACCATGTTGAGGGCGATGGGTTTAACAGCCGGCCCGCAGTAACCGCCGTGCGAGCCCTTCCCGTCCACGCTCGGAAGAGGCGAGAACGTGTCGAGATTGATACCCATGATGGAGCGGATGGTGTTGATCAGCGAAATGCCATCAGCGCCGCCCGCGGCAGCGGCGCGAGCGACCTGCGCGATGTCGCTGATGTTCGGCGTCAACTTCACCAGCACCGGCACTTCGGCAACCTCCTTCACCCACTCGGTAATCATCTTCGTGTATTCGGGCACCTGTCCGACGGCCGCACCCATGCCACGTTCGCTCATGCCGTGCGGGCAACCGAAGTTCAACTCGATGCCGTCGCAGCCCGTGTCGTTCATTTCCTTGACGGCCTTCTGCCACGACTCCTTCTTCGACTCGATCATCATGGAGACGACGAGCGCGTGTTTCGGGTATTTCTTCTTCGTTTCCTTGATCTCGCGGATGTTCGTGTCCCACGGTCGGGCGGTGGTCAGTTCAATGTTGTTGAGGCCCATCATGCGGGCCGGGCCATAATCAACCGACCACAGCCGCGCCGAGGTATTGATGATCACCCCGCTGAGTGTCTTCCACACCGCGCCGCCCCAACCGAGGTCGAACGCGCGCTGGATTTGCGCGCCGCTGTTGGTCGGCGGGGCGCTGGCCAGCCAGAATGGGTTGGGTGATTTGATGCCTGCGAAATTGATGCTGAGATCTGCCATGGCTGGCCTCCTAGGCGTACTGGAATTTTGCCGTGCTGGCGACGCGGCGGATGGTTTCGTCCTTCCACAACCCCTCGAAATCGATGTCCTGGCCCGACAGGTTCTTGTGAATCGCCCAAGCCGCGCGTTTGCCGTGGGCGACGGCGTTGACCACTTCGCGTCCGCCGTTGACGCAGTCGCCGCCGGCGTAAAACTTCGGATTGCTCGCCTGCAACGTGCGCTCATCCACGGCGATGCGACCGCGGCTGTCGGTTTTCAGGCCGAGCACTTTCTGGACAAAGTCGCGCTGCTTCTTCTGGCCGAGCGATTTGATGACCATGTCGCACTCCAGGGTGAACTCGCTGCCGCGAATCGGCTCGGGCGCGGGGCGGCCGGAACTGTCGGCTTTGCCGAGCTTCATGCGGACGCACTCGATGCCTTCGACGGCGCGCTTGCCGACGATGCGCTTCGGCGCGGTGAGGAAGTAGTACACGCAACCGTCCTTCTTCGCGATCTCGTACTCGTAATCGTAGGCGGGCATTTCAGCATCCGAACGACGATACAGGACCATCACCATCTCCGCGCCGAGCCGTTTGGACTGGGTCGCGGCGTCCACCGACGTGTTGCCTGCGCCGATGACGGCAACACGTCGCCCCACCCGCACGTCGCGGAGCTTGTTGTGTTTGAGTTCGTCAATGAACGTGATGGCATCCACCACACCGGGCAGGTCTTCACCGGGAATGCCGAGATCTTCCGTCTGCCCGAGGCCCACGCCGACAAAGATCGCGTCGTTGTCCTTGGCAAGCTTGCCGACGGCGATGTCTTTCCCAACTTCGCAATTTTGTTTGAACTTCACACCGACGTGCTCGACGAGGCGTACTTCTTTCAGTGCTTCCTCAGCGCTCATCTTGTAGCGGGCGATGCCGTAGGTGTTGAGGCCGCCGGGTTTGTCGTTCTTGTCGTAAATGGTGACGGCGTAGCCGAGTTGCGCGAGGTAGAATGCGCAGGACAGGCTCGAGGGTCCGCCACCGATACAGGCGACCTTCTTGCCGTTGGGCTTGCCCGCCTTGAACAGGTGCTTCGCCTTGTCCCAGTTCTCATAGAACCAATCGATCGAGTAGCGTTGGAGCCGCCCGATCTCGATCGGTTTGGTATCGCGCTCGTTGTACACGCACGCGCCCTCGCAGAGCGAATCGACGGGACAGACGCGGGCGCAGCTCATGCCGAGGACGTTGGCGTCGAGAATGTCCTTCGCGCTGCCGCGCATGTTGCCCGAAGCGATCTTTTTGATGAACGCGGGAATGTCGATGTGCGTCGGACAGGCGCGTGTGCACGGCGCATCGAAACAGAACAGGCAGCGGTTGGCTTCCATCTTGGAGTTGTGCGGCGCGAACGGGGGATTGATGTCGGCAAAATTCTTCTCGTACTCAGCGTCGGACAGCTTCGGGGCAAGATTCTTGATCATCATGTTCTCCGTTTCGCGCGACACGTGGGAGCAAGGCCCGCAACCAGCCTTCGCCCTGTCAATAAATTATATGGTGTGGGCCCATGAGCGCAACGCAAAAACTCACCACCAGCAACAAATCAGAAATGCGTCGGGTCGCGTTTGACGAGTTTGCCACGGCCGACTTTGCCGACGAACTTGCCGTCTTTCGTCGCGATTTCGCCGCGGACGGTGACGACGTGCGGGCGACCTTTGATCGGCCAGCCTTCGAACGCGCTGTAGTCCACGTTCATGAGTTGCGTTTTTTGCGAGATCTTGCCGCGATAGTCGGGGTCGTAGACGACGAGGTCGGCATCGCTGCCGATGGCGATTGTACCTTTGCGCGGGAACAGGCCGAACAGCTTTGCCACCTGCGTGCTGGCGCAATCCACAAAGGTGTTGAGATCGAGCCGGCCTTCGCACACGCCATGCGTGTAGAGCAAGTTCACGCGGTCCTCGAGCGCCGGGATGCCGTTGGGGATCTTGGTGAAATCGCCGCGCCCCATTTCCTTCTGGCCCTTGAAGTCGAACGGCGCATGGTCGGTGCCGACGGTGCTGATGAAGCGCTGCCGCAGGCCGTTCCAGAACACGTCCTGATTCTTCTTGTCGCACAACGGAGGGGACATCACGTACTTCGCGCCTTCAAAGTTCGGCAACTCGGCGTAGCTCTTGTCCAGCACGAGGTATTCGATCAGAATCTCAATCCACACGTGAACGCCTCGCGCGGCAGCGGTGAGCGCTTCCCGCAATGCCTCTTCGTTGCTGGTGTGCACGACGTAGCAGTGCGCGTCGTGCATTTCCGCGAACGTCGTCAGGTGATGGACGCCTTCAGCCTGGACCCGCGGCGGGCGACTCCAGTAATGCCACTCGGGGCCGGTCTTGCCTTCGGCGAGCAGTTTCTTCTGCAGCTCGAACACGAGATCGGCGTTTTCGCAATGGGCGGTGACGATCACGCCGAGTTTCTTGGCGAGATGCATGGTGTGATACAACTCTTCGTCGCTGATGCCGAACGCGCCCTTGTACGCGAGGAAGATCTTGAAGCTGCTGATGCCTTTCTTGACGATCTCGGTGAGTTGGTCTTCGCATTCCTTGTCCAGGCGCGACACGGTCTGGTGGAACGTGAAATCGCAGGCACTATGGCCCTCGGCCTTGCCGAGCCAAAACTCGAAGCCGTCGGCGAGCGGTTGTTGCGTGCGGGACTGGCAGACCATCTCGATGATGGTTGTCGTGCCGCCGACGAGCGCGGCCTTGCTGGCCGTTTCGTGCGTGTCTTTCGAAAACGTGCCCATGAACGGCAAATAGATGTGCACATGGGGATCGATGAAGCCGGGGAACACATATTTGCCCGTGGCATCGACAACGGTGGCCTTGGGCGGCGCGTCGAGATTCGTCCCGATGCGGGTGATTTGCTCACCTTCGCAATAAATGTCCGCCGTGTATTGTTCGCCGGCGGTAACGATACGGCCATTCTTGATGAGAAGTGACATGGTAACACCTCGCTAGTGATGTTGTTCTCGCAACTTGCGTGGGCATCATACCGCTTCACGTGCAGGGTGACAAGCGGCAAGAAATATGTTAGACACTGCGCCCATGCGCTTTCACAAGCTGCTGGGCATTCTCGCCGCCGTTCTGGCCGGTTTGGCGCCGTCGGCATTTGCCGAACTCAAGGTTGCGTTGCTGCTGGACCGCGGAGGCAAGGACGACAAGTCGTTCAATGCTTCGGCGTATGAGGGGGCGACCGAAGCCAGGAAGAAGCTGGGAATCACCTTGAAGTATGTGGAAGCCAGCGATGACAACGCGTTCGAACCGCTGTTGCGCGCCTTTGCGCAAAAGGATTTCGACCTGATCATCGGCATTGGGTTCGCCCAGAAGGAATCGATTGCGAAAGTGGCCGCACAGTTTCCGCAAAAACATTTTGCCATCGTGGATGCGGAAGTCGTTGCGCCCAATGTCCGGTCGCTGCTTTTCGAAGAGCACGAAGGCGCGTACATCGTGGGCGCCATCGCCGCCATGACTAGCAAGACGGGGAAGGTGGGGTTCGTTGGCGGGATGGATGTTCCATTGATCCGCCGTTTTGAGATGGGGTATGAAGCGGGCGCGAAGAAGGTCAACCCACAAATTTCCATTGTCGCCAACTACGTCGGGGTGACGAGCGAGGCGTGGAACAACCCGCCGAAAGGCAAGGAACTGGCTTTGGCGCAGTATGACGGGGGCGCGGACGTCATTTTTTGCGCGGCGGGAGCATCGGGCTTCGGTGTATTCGATGCGGCGGAGGAGAGAAGGAAGTTCGCCATCGGTGTGGATTCCAACCAGAATTGGATCAAGCCGGGGTTGATCCTCACGAGCATGCTCAAGCGGGTGAATCTGGCCGTTTTTGCGACCATCGAGGAGGCGAAGGCCGGCAAATTCACCGGGGGCATCAAACGCTTCGGGCTTCCCGACAAAGGCGTTGATTATGCCGTCGATCAATACAACGAAAAGATCCTGCCCGAATCCGTGCGCCGGCGCGCCGACGAGTTGAAGACCGAAATCATCGCCGGCAAAATCGTCGTCCCCGACTACTACAAGAAATAATGGCGGCAGACACAACCACTCGTGGTGAGGAGCACTCGCGACGAGCCGCGGCGGTTGAATTACGCGGGCTGACGAAACGGTTCGGCAGCGTGGTTGCCAACGCCGGGGTGAATCTGCAGGTCGAAGCCGGCACGATTCACGGCGTGATTGGCGAGAACGGCGCGGGCAAGTCCACGGCGATGAAGATGCTCTTCGGCATTTCTCCGCCGGACTCCGGCGACATTCTCGTCAACGGAACGACATGTGTCTGGAGTTCGCCCGCGGATGCCATTGCTGCCGGGATCGGGATGGTCCACCAACATTTCATGCTCGCCGGGCCGTATTCCGCTTTGGATAACATTCTACTGGGCGCAGAGCCGGTGCGGTTGGGGATGATCGAGCGAAAGAAAGCCCGCGTGCGGCTGGAGGCGCTGGCTCGTCAATACGGTTTGCCTGTGGATTGGGATGCGCCCGTCGAGAAGCTTTCCGTGGGCGTTCAACAGAGAATCGAAATCCTGAAGCTGCTGTATCGCAATGCGAAGATTCTCATCCTGGATGAACCGACGGCGGTGCTCACCCCGCAGGAGACGAGCGATCTTTTCCGCAATTTGAAGAAGCTCCGCGACGAGGGGAAAACGATCATTCTCATCACGCACAAACTCAAAGAAGTGATGTCGTTCACGGATCGGGTGACGGTGTTTCGGGCGGGTAGAGTGACGGGCGAAATGGAGACTTCCCGGACCAGTCCGCAGGAACTCGCGAATCTCATGGTGGGACGGAAAGTGGTCCTGAGTATCGACGTGCCTCCTGCGCGCGTTCGCGATGAACTGGCGATGGAAGTTGCGGGGTTGAGCCTGGCGGGGGCCGTGGCGGGAAGCCGCCATCAGCTTTCGGATGTGAGTTTTTCAGTGAACTGCGGCGAAATCGTGGGCATCGCCGGGGTCGAGGGCAACGGGCAGTCGGAATTGTTGCAGGCGATTCTTCATCCGCGCGACCCGCTGTGCCGGACGTCGGGGACAGTCAGGTTTCTGGGTGAAGACGTAACCTCATGGCAGGCGCGGAAGATTCGCAATCTCGGGGTCGCCGTTATTCCCGAGGATCGCCAGGGGGAAGGGCTTTTGCTCGGTGAACCTGTTCGCGAGAATTTCCTGTTGGGTTTGCAGAGAACTTCAGCCTTCAGCCATGCGGGCCTCCTGAACTTGGAGAACATACAGGCGGCAGCCACGCGGGCGGTGGAAGAGTATGACGTTCGGCCGAGGGATTTGGCGATTCTGGCGGGAAAGCTTTCTGGCGGAAACCAGCAAAAACTCATTGTGGCGCGGGAATTCCAGAGGAAACCGCGGGTGTTGATTGCCGCGCAACCGACGCGCGGTGTGGATGTGGGCGCAATTGAGTTCATCCACAATCGGATCGTTCGCGCGCGGGACGAAGGAGCAGGCGTGGTGCTGGTGTCGTTCGAACTTGACGAGATTCTCGCGTTATCAGACCGGATTCTGGTGATGTATGAGGGCCGTATCGACGCGGAATTCAGCCGCGGGCAGGCGACCGAACGCGAACTGGGATTGAAGATGGCCGGCTCATGAGAAAGTTTCTGCAACCTGTCCTAGCCGCAGCTTTCGGGTTGGCGGTAGGATTGGGAGTCACGTGGATTGCCGGTGAAAACCCGTGGCATGTCCTGCAAATCCTGGGGAAGAGCGCGTTTGGTTCGAGTTACGATGTTGGCATGACGCTGTTTTACTCAACGCCGCTCATTTTCACAGGCTTGGCGGTCGCGGTCCCGTTCCAGGCCGGGCTGTTCAACATCGGCGCCGAGGGGCAGCTCACACTCGGTGCGCTCGCGGCGGCAGCCGTCGGCGCGCTCTGGCCCGGGTTGCCGTGGCCGGTGGCCCCCGCGTTCGCCATCTTGGCGGCAATTTTTGCGGGAACGATCTGGGGCGCGATCCCCGGCTGGCTTCGGGCCAAACGAGGGAGTCATGAGGTCATCAACACGATCATGCTCAATTTCATTGCCGCCGGCCTTGCGAGCTACGTGACGCTGTACCTCCTGAAGAATCCCGACTCGCAGAATCCCGAAACGCGGCCCATCGGCGCGGGTTATCTAATCCAGCAGTTCGGTATTTTTGGAGGGGCGCCCGTGAGCATGGCGCTGCCGCTGGCAATCGTCGCCGCGGTTCTCGTTTGGATCCTGCTGTGGCGGACGGTCGTGGGCTATGAAATGCGCGCGGTGGGACAAAGCGAGCCGGCGGCGCGGGCTGCGGGAATCAATCCGGGCCGAATGAGAATCATCGCCTTGGCCGTGGGCGGCGGGTTGGCCGGGCTCGTGGGCGTGGGCGAGGTTCTGGGGAACGCTGGAAAATTTCGGCTCGGCTTTTCTCCCGAATACGGGTTCATGGGGATCGCCGTGGCGTTGTTGGGACGAAACCAGCCGGCGGGCGTGATCGCCGCGGCGTTGCTCTTCGGCGCGCTTCACAAGGGGACCGCGGATTTGGATCTCGAGACCGAACACGTGACGCGCGAGCTGTCGCTGGTTCTTCAGGCCCTGATCATTTTGTCGGTTTCCGCCGAGGGACTGTGGAGTTGGATGAAGAAACGGGGTGAATCATGACCGGGCAACTCGTCGCGTCCATGCTTCGGGTCTCGACCCCGCTGATCTTTGCGGCGCTGGGGGGGATGTTCAGCGAACGTTCCGGCGTGATCAATATCGCGCTGGAAGGCATGATGTTGCTGGGGGCGTTCGCCGCAGCGGTGGGAACGCTGGTGTGTCATTCGCCGTGGCTGGGTTCGACTTTCGGGATGGCGGCGGGGTGTCTGCTGGCCGCGGTGTATGCGCTGTTCGTGATTCGATTGCGCGCCAACCAAATCGTGGCGGGCATGGCGATCAACATGCTGGCGATGGGTCTGACGCCGTTCCTCTGCAAAATCCTTTATGACGTGACCGGCTCGACTCCCGCGATTCCCGTCAGCGAACGGTTTCAATCCGCGCCGCTCTACCTGGGTTGGGCACTCGTCGTGGTCTGTTTTCTTTGGGTGAAGTACACCCCGACGGGTCTCTGGGTGAGCTTCGCGGGCGAACATCCCGAGGCGCTCGATGCGGCGGGGATTCGGGTCAATCGCGTTCGGTGGATGGCGGTCCTGGTGAGCGGAGCGCTGGCGGGAATGGGCGGCGCTTCGCTTTCCATTTTTCTTTCATCTTCCTTTTCGCGGGACATGACCGCGGGCCGTGGGTTCATGGCGCTGGCGGCGCTCATCTTTGGGAAGTGGAAGCCGTTGCCGACGGCGTTCGCGTGTTTGCTTTTTGGCTTTGCCGATGCGGTGCAGATTCGGCTCCAGGGCGTGGCGGTCTGGGGCGAGCATCCGATCCCCGTTCAATTCATCCAGATTCTGCCGTACGTGGTGACGATTCTCGTGCTGGCCGGATTCGTGGGCCGGTCGCGCCCGCCGAAAGCCATCGGCACACCGTTCCAGAAGGGGTAAATGAACTTCAAGAAACAACCCAAGATCGATCTTCATCTCCACCTTGATGGGGCGATCCGCGTGCCGACGATCGCGGAGTTGGGAGACGAACTGGGCGTCCAGTTGCCCACGTACGATCCGAAGAAGCTGGCGAAGTTCGTGCAGGTGGATCGCGATTGCCGCAGCCTTACGGATTTCTTGAAGCGCTTCGAGGTGTTTTACTCGATCCTGCCGTATGCGAAGACTCAGGAACGGATCGCCTACGAGCTGTGCGAGGATTGCGCACGGGATAATGTGATTTATTTCGAGACGCGCTTTGCCCCCGCGCTGGCGTGCAATGAGAAGTTCACGATGGAGGACGCAATTGTGGCGGTGCTGGAAGGACTACGGCGCGGCCAGCGTGATTTCGGGGTTCGTTGCGGACTGATTCTGTGCTGCTATCGCTCGATCAGGCCGCAGCAGAACATCGACACGGTGAAGCTGGCGCGGAAGTACCGGGGCAGGGGCGTCATCGGCATCGACCTCGCGGGCGACGAACTGCACTATCCGGCCGCACCCCATGCGGAGGCGTTCGCGCTGGCGCGAAAACTGGAGATGCCGATCACCATTCATGCCGGTGAGGGTGGGAAACCTGAGAACATCCGCGAAGCGGTTTTCGATCACGGTGCGACGCGGATCGGACACGGCGTGGCGCTGGGGCGGGATTTGGAATTGCTCAAGCGGGTGCGCGACCGGGGGACGGTGTTCGAGATTTGCCTGACGAGCAACCTGCAGACGTGCAGTGTCCCCTCCTTGCGGAAACATCCGTTCCAGAAGTTTTTCGATGAAAAAGTGCAGGTTACGCTCAACACGGACGATCCCGCGATCAGCAACATTACACTTACGGACGAGTTTGCGTTGGCGGCGCGCGCCTACAAGCTGACGCCCGCGCAAATTCGTGAGTTGCTGGTCAACGCAGCGCAGGCGGCGTTTGCGGAGCCCTCAGTGCGCCGTGGATTAGTGTCGCGTTTGGGTGCATAGTCGCGGCGCGACACGGCAGCGAACAGAGTTCGAGCGCCACGCATGATATTGAGCAGCAATTATTTGCGGTGTAGAACCCCAATCCAACAAGAACTGCAAAAAAAGCGCTTGCACAAGTCTATGGTTTTAGTAGACTTAGTAAGTCTACTAAATTAGTAGGCTTTATGCCACATGCGACAAGCATGAGCACAGAGGAGAGAAGAGTAAACGAAAGGAACCATGAGCAGACGTCAACGTATACTCAGTGTAATCGTGGCGGTCACCATCGCGACTGCGACCAGCGCAAACCTGTTCGCAGATGATGCCAGCCCGGCGCTCGCCGGCACGATCGATCAAAAGATCGACCAACTTGACCAGGAGATTCGCATCCTGAAACGCCAGCGCGAACTCGACCAGGAGCAGGCGCAGCAGAAGGCCGATCTAGCGGTGGAGAAGGCGAAGCAGACGCCGATCGTCACCGCCGGGCCGGAGGGCTTCGCGTTGAAATCGGCGGACGGGAACTTCGTATTACGGCTTCGCGGGTACGCGCAGGCGGACGGGCGATTTTATTTCGATGACAAGGCCCATACCGAGACCGATACGTTCTTGATGCGGCGCGTTCGGCCCATATTGGAGGGGACGGTGTTTCGGGATTTTGATTTCCGGATCATGCCGGATTTCGGAAATGGCGCGGCGTCGACCACCATCCTTCAAGACACGTATGTGGAATGGCATTATTTGCCGTGGCTGAAAATCCGGGCCGGTAAGTACAAGGTGCCTGTCGGGCTCGAATGGTTGCAGGAGGACCGGTGGACATACTTCGGCGAGCGGGGTTTGACATCGGATCTGGTGCCGCAACGCGATGTCGGCATCCAGTTGTCGGGTGATTTGTTCGGTGGGGTCGTCACGTACCAAGCCGGGGTCTTCAATGGAGTCGTGGATGGAGGCATTGCGGACCTGGATACTTGGGATTCGAAGGACGCAGCGGGGCGCATTTTCATCCAGCCATTTAAGAGGACGGACATCAGTTTGTTGAAAGGCTTTGGGGCCGGTGTTGCCGGAACGTATGGCAACCAGCAGGCGTCCAGTACGACCACGAACCTGGCTTCCTACAAGACAATGGGGCAGAATACGTTCTTCTCATTTCGATCCGGAGTGACGCCCGAAGGGCCGGAGGCGCGCGTGTCACCGCAAGGATATTACTATTGGGGGCCGGTTGGGATCCTTGGCGAATACGTCCTCTCCGAGCAGCAACTGCGCGCCGGTTCGGATCATCACTTCGTGAAGAACAGCGTTTGGCAGGTGGTGGGGTCCGTCGTGCTTACCGGCGAGGACGCCACCTACAACGGCGTCACCCCGCGACGACCATTTGATCTGAAGGCCGGCGGTTGGGGCGCATGGGAACTCGTGGCGCGGTACGGCGATTTGCGCGTTGACGCCGATGCGTTCAACGTCGACCCCACAGCGACCGGGTTACGGTTTGCCGACCCAACGAAGTCTGCACAAGAGGCACGGGAGTGGGGCGTCGGCCTCAACTGGTACGTGGACCGGAACGTAAAGTTCGTACTCGATTACGACCAGACGTCCTTCGATGGGGGCGCGGGGAGCGCGACCGCGAGCGCGTACACGGTCAAAAACCGCGAGACCGAACAGGTTGTGCTCGGTCGCGTGCAATTCCAATTCTAACGGCGATGTCTCGACCCATGAAACGCATTCTGTATACATTGACCGGGCTGGCCCTCCTAGTGGGGGCCAGCCTCCCATCGTCAACGAGGAACGTCACGCAGGCTGATCGTTCTGGCTTCCGGAAAAGATGGTTGCAATTCTCTAGCTAATACGTAGAGTTTGCTTGCCATGCGGGTGTCGAAACGAGGCGAGTATGCCCTGCGGTCGCTGATCAATCTCGGTATTGCCCGGGAATTGGGCCGGCCCATGCTGCAGATTCGCCAACTGGCCGAGAAGGAAAACATCCCGGTCAAATTCCTCGAAGCCATTTTGCTGGAGTTGAATCGGGCGGGCTACTTGGGCAGCAAACGCGGCAAGGGCGGCGGCTATTTCCTCAAGAAGCCGATGGACAAGATTACCATCGGCGAGATTGTGCGGTTGATCGACGGACCGCTGGCACCGATCTCCTGCGCGAGCGTGACGGCCTACCATCCGTGTTCGTGTCCCGACGAGGCGCATTGCGGGTTGCGGCTATTGATGGTGGACGTCCGCAACGCGATTGCCAATATTCTCGACCGGTACACCCTAGCCGACACAGTCGAGGTGATGTTGCGGAAAATGCGGCGGGACAAAGTACCGCTGCCGTTCCTGGAGGCAAAAAAATGAGACCACTCCGATGGATGATGTTGTTTGTGTTGTTGTTTTGTGTGGGCGCATCGGCGCGAGCGGAAAAAGCTGTCATTCGCGTGGGCCACTTCCCGAACGTGACCCACGCGCAGGGGCTGATCGCGCATGGATTGAGCCGCGCGGGCAAGGGTTGGTTTGAGGAACGGCTGGGGCCTGACGTGGAAGTGCAGTGGTTTGTCTACAACGCCGGACCAAGCGCGATGGAGGCGATTTTTGCGCGTTCGATCGATCTCACGTACGTCGGCCCGAATCCGGCCGTCAACGCGTACTTGAAGTCACAAGGCGAGGAGATCCGCATTGTTGCGGGCGGGTGCAGCGGGGGCGCGGCGCTGGTGGTGAAATCGGATGGTCCGATCAAGACGGACGCTGATTTCAAGGGCAGGAAGATCGCCACACCGCAACTTGGCAACACGCAAGATGTGGCCGCGCGGGCGTGGTTGCAGTCGAAGGGATTGCGCATTACGATGACGGGTGGAGACGCCTTTGTTATTCCGACGGCGAACCCGGACCAACTCACACTGTTTCAGAGAGGAGAGATGGACGCAGTGTGGACGGTCGAGCCGTGGGTGAGCCGGCTCGTGCTGGAAGCCGGCGGCAAAGTGTATCTCGATGAGAGTTCGTTGTGGAAAGACACGGGCGGCAAGTACGTCACCACGCACTTGGTCAGCAGCGTGAAGTTTCTGAAGGACCGCCCCGACCTGGTCAGGAAATGGGTCGCGGCGCACGTGGAGTTGACGAAATGGATCAACGAACATCCGGACGAAGCGAAGCGAATTCTCAACGACGAGATCAAGGCTGAGACGACAAAAGCCATCCCGCAGACGACGTTGGACAGCGCGTGGAAACGGCTGGAGATCACCTATGATCCCGTGAGCGCCTCGCTGTTGAAATCCGCCGAGGACGCGTACCGCATCGGGTTCGTGAAGGAGAAGCCGGATTTGTCGCACATCTATGAGCTGGGATTGTTGAACGATGTCCTGCGCGAGAAGGGGCTGGCCGAAATCAAATGATGGCGATTCAAGACGAACTAAGAAACGTCGCGCCGGAAAAGCTGGTGGTGGAAGGCGTGTCGAAATGGTTTCGGTCGCGCCGCGCCGCGGTGCACGCGCTTGATAACGTCTCGTTGAACGTCCACGAAGGGGAGTTTGTCTGTTTGGTTGGTCCGTCGGGTTGCGGCAAGTCAACGCTTCTCAATATCGTCGCGGGTTTGGAGATTCCCGACTGCGGACAGGTGTTGGCCGATGGCAAGCCCGTCACCGGACCGGGCCGCGAGCGGATGATGATGTTTCAGGAATCGGCGCTGTTTCCGTGGCTGGACGTGATGGATAACGTGATGTTCGGCCTGAAGCTCAAGCCGAATTTGACCAACACGGAGCGGCGCGAAGTCGCCAAGTACTACCTGCAGTTGGTGGGCTTGAGCAAATTTGCCGACGCGAGTATTCACGAACTGTCCGGTGGCATGAAGCAGCGGGTAGCGCTCGCCCGCGCGCTGGCGCCTAATCCGCGCGTGTTGTTGATGGACGAGCCGTTCGGGGCACTCGACGCGCTCACGCGCGAGCAGCTTTACGGCGACATCCAGCGCATCTGGCAGGAGCGGCAGAAGACCATTGTGTTTGTCACGCACAACGTCCGCGAGGCGGCGTGCCTGGGCGACCGGGTGGTGCTGTTCTCGCCGCATCCCGGGCGGATCCAGGAACACTTTCAGGTCGATCTTCCCAGACCCCGGGACATCAACAGCGTCAGTCTGGCGAAGCACGCGACCGAGATCCGGGAAGCGCTGAAACGACATTTGAATTCGGACTTGGTAGAGGTGGCTCAATGAGGCGCACGCTGGTGGTTATTGTCTTCTTCGCGCTGCTCATTGGCGCGTGGGAGGTGCTGGTGCGGATGAAGATCTGGTCGCCCGTGCTGGTGCCGTCACCGCTGAGCGTGGTCAGTTACATTGTGGGCGCGACCCGCGATGGGACACTCATACATGCGTCGTTGGTCACCATGCGCCGACTGTTGATCGGTTATGCGCTTGGACTGGTGTTCGGGCTGCCGTTGGGATTGTTGACGGCGCGGTTCAAGTTTTGTGAAGACACGATCGGGATCATCGCGCTCGGATTCCAGACGCTCCCGAGCGTATGCTGGGTGCCGTTGGCGCTGCTGTGGTTTGGGCAGACGGAGGCGGCGATGCTGTTCGTCGTCATCATGGGCACGCTGTGGTCGGTGGTCATCGCGACGGACAACGGTGTGCGGACGGTGCCGCCGATTTACGCGCGGGCGGCGCGCACGATGGGATCGAAGCGGTTGCATACATGGGCGAAGGTGATCGTGCCCGCGTCACTGCCGTTTATCGTGAGCGGCATGAAGCAGGGATGGGCCTTCGCGTGGCGCTCGCTGATGGCGGCGGAGATTTACGTGACCATCCTGAGCGGCTTCGGGCTGGGCCACCTGTTGCACTACGGACGCGAACTTCAGGCGATGGACCAGGTCATTGCGATCATGTTGATCATCATCGTCATCGGCCTGCTCGCCGACAAGATCCTCTTCTCGCCGTGGGAACGGTTCTTCTACCGCCGCTGGGGGACGGAAAAGAGCTAAACGAAAAGCCCGGCAGATTGTGCCGGGCTCCTTCGAATTGGTAGCGGGGGTGGGATTTGAACCCACGACCTTCAGGTTATGAGCCTGACGAGCTACCGGGCTGCTCCACCCCGCAGTCAGAAGTCTGCTGCACCTTAGGGGCGCATTGGGGGTTCGTCAAGCCCTGAATCCCTTGCGGGGCAAGCCACGTTCAACGCTGCGGGGACGTCGTCTGGGGTGAGGGTTCGAAACGGAAAATGACTTCGTTCGGGCGCGCAAGATTCAGCTTATTGCGCGCGGTGCGCTCGATGTAGCTGGAGTCGGTCTTCAGGGCTTCAATTTCGGTCTTTTGCCTGTTCTCGATCGTCTCTTGCTGCTGAATCTCGCGATCCAGTCGCGCAATGTCCTGCTGCATGCCATGCCGTTGGTGGAGCAGCGGGACGAAAAGCAGGACAACTCCGAACCCGACGACCGCGACGAAGACGTAGAAGCCAAGGGACTGCAATCGAGCCCACAGCGTCGAAGTCCAACTCATGGTTTAGAGTTTGCCTCCATAGACGGCATCTTTGCCGAGGTTCTCTTCAATCCGCAGCAGTTGGTTGTACTTGCAAACGCGGTCGGTGCGGCAGAGCGAGCCGGTCTTGATCTGGCCGGCATTGGTCGCGACGGCGATATCGGCAATCGTGGTGTCTTCGGTCTCGCCCGAGCGATGGCTGATGACGGCGGTGTAACCGGCTTCCTTTGCCATCTCGATGGCGTCCAGGGTTTCGGTAAGCGAGCCGATCTGGTTGACCTTCACGAGAATCGAATTGGCTGTGCCCGAGTCGATGCCGCGCTTGAGAAACTTCGTGTTGGTGACGAACAAATCGTCGCCGACGAGTTGCAGCTTGTCGCCGAGGTTGTCGGTCATCAACTTCCAGCCGTCCCAATCGCCCTCGGCCAGGCCATCCTCGAGGGAAACGATCGGGTACTTGTTGCACAGGTCGCTGTAGAACTCGATCATCTGCGCGGCGGTGTGCTTCGAGCCGTCGGACTTCTTGAACACATATTTCTTGGAGGCTGCATCGTAAAACTCGCTCGCCGCGGGATCGAGCGCGATAAACACGTCTTTGCCGGGTTTGTAACCGGCCTGCTTGATGGCGGCGACGACCACTTCCAGCGCGTGCTCGTTGCTCTTCAAGGCCGGGGCAAAACCGCCTTCATCGCCGACGGCCGTGCTGAGATTGCTCTTCTTCAATACGGCCTTCAGCGCATGGAACACCTCCGCGCCCATGCGCAACGCTTCGCGGAAACTCGATGCGCCCTTGGGCATGATCATGTATTCCTGCAGGTCGATCGGCGCGTCGCTGTGCGCGCCGCCGTTGAGAATGTTCATCATCGGCACGGGCAACACTTTCGCATTCGGTCCGCCGAGATACTTGAAGAGTTCGACGCCGAGTTGTGCGGCCGCCGCGTGCGCGGTCGCGAGCGACACGCCGAGAATGGCGTTCGCCCCAAGCTTGGCCTTGTTCGCGGTGCCATCGAGATCGATCATGGTTCTGTCGATCCCGACCTGGTCGAGTGCGTCCTGCCCGATCAGTTCGCGGGCAATGGTCGTGTTGACGTTAACTACAGCCTTCTGAACGCCCTTGCCGCCAAAGCGCGCCTTGTCGCCGTCGCGCAGTTCCCAGGCTTCATGTTCGCCGGTGCTGGCGCCGCTGGGGACGGCGGCACGACCGACCGCGCCGCCGGAAAGTTCCACGTCCACTTCAATGGTTGGGTTCCCGCGTGAATCCAATATTTCACGGGCGTGAATTCGCGTAATCTTCGTCACAGAAATCAACTGCCTCCTTGAGACGCATTCTAGGGCGAACGCTCGACGAATCAAGAGATTTAACGCCTCGACGGGAGGATTTTGCAGGCGCGCAATCACGCATGGCGGATTCTGCAAGACCCTCCGGCAAGACTTGACAGGTTTTCGATGTGCGGCCTAGGATGACTCGGAAGACGCCATGGCATTGATGGATTGTCCAGAATGCGGGAAGGAAGTCTCGACGGCGGCGGTGACCTGCCCGTCGTGCGGGTTTCCCGTGGCGGCGCAGGCAGCCCAGGCGGCCCAGCCCGCGCACGACACACAGTTGGCGGAAGTGCGGCCATCGTGGTGGAACTTCTTCTGGTACCTCTGCTTCTGCTGGCTGATTGTGCCGCTGATTGTGGCGTGGTGGCGGCGCAGATCGGTCGTCCTGCGAATCTACCCGGGCCGCATCATGCTGGAACGTGGTCTTGTCTCCAAGAGCTACCGTGAATTTATGGCCCGCGATATCCGCTCCATCGAAATTGACCAGGGTCTTCTCGCGAGAATCGTCGGCATCGGCAACTTGACGATTTCCACGGCGGCGACGGTTGATCCAGATGAAGAGATTGAAGGCATTCCCGATCCGAAAGGCATTCGCGACCTGATTCTGGCCCAGCGGCAGGGGCAGTAACGCGGGAAATCTCACGCCATCACCGCCACCGCGCGGCCCGCGCGCGCCGACTCCGCCAACGCATCGATGGCGCGCATGTTTGCCCGCGAATCGCGCTCGGCGTCGATGTCCGGCGGGAACTGCGGCGCGCATCCCTCGCGCACGCACTGGCAGAAATGTTTCAGTTCCAGCGTGTACGGCGCCAGAAAATGCTCCAAAGATTTTGGCACATCGACGCGGACGATCTCCGTCTTGCCTTGTCGCGTGAGGTAGAGCTCGACGGGCCAGGCCTGCGGCAACCACGGATGCGGAATGAGCAGTTTGCCCGCGGTCCCAATGATCTCGGCAGGATACGACGGTTCGGCTTCCATGCTGCAGACAAACTGTGCCGTAACGCCTTCGTCGAAATGGAGGCTTCCGCATAACGTCAGATCCACGCCGGTTTGCTCGTCGAAATGGGCGTTGGCCTCCACGCGTTTCGGTTCCGCGTCCGCGAAAAAGCGGGCCAGGTTCACGGAATAGCAGCCGATGTCCAGCAACGCGCCACCGCCGGCATCACGCAGGTACCGTGGATTGCTGCGGTCGCGTCCCTGGGAGGTGCGATTCGCGCGGATGTGCAGAACGCGACCGATCTCGCCCGAGGTGACGATGCGCTTGGCCTCGACCATCTGCGGATGAAACCGGTGCATGAACCCTTCCATCAACCACCGCTCGTTGGCGTGCGCGGCGGCGAACATCCGCTCGACCTCGGCGCTCGAACACGCCAGCGGCTTCTCGCAGAGCACGTGTTTGCCCGCCTCGAGCGCGCGCACCGTCCACTCGCAATGCAATCCGTTGTGCAACGCGTTGATGATGATATCGATCTCGGGATCGTCGACCAGGCTCTCATAACCGGCATGAACGCGCGGCACCCCGTGCTTCACGCTCGCCGCCCGCGCCCGTTCCGCGTCCCGACTCGCCAACGCCACCAGCGCCGCGTCGTCCAACATCCGAAACGCCTCCGCGTACTTCCCCAGCATCCAACCCGTCCCCAAAATCCCGCAACGCAGTTTCCCCGTCGGCCGCATGACCCCAAAGCGTAACGACCGTGCCTCGCTTGTAAAGGAGATTGTTTTGACTCCGTCGCCACGCATGGTTACGCTCCGACCACGATGACCCACGCCGTCAAATGGTTCTACCTCCTCACGCTTGCCGCCTGGATCGGCAGCATCATCTTCTTCAGTTTCATCGTCGCTCCGACCGTTTTCAAAACCCTCAAACCCGATGACGCCGCCTCTCTCATCCGCCGCATCTTCTCCAAGTACTACCTTCTCGGCATCATCTGTGCCGCGGCTGGCATAGTTTCACTCAGTTTGATGCTGTTTGACCGCTCCTTTTCCAAATGGCCCGCCATCCTCAGCCTCCTCCTCATCGCCAGCATGGGCGCCACCGACCTCTGGCTCCGCCAAGGCGTCATGCCCCACATGAACTCCCTCCGCGACCGCCGTGCCGCCCTCGAATCCTCCGCCCAACCTCCCGACCCCACCCTCGACCTCGAATGGCAATCCCTCCACCGCCTCAGCGTCCAACTCAACGTCACCGTCCTCCTCTGCGGCCTCGTCCTCATCTTCCTCCTCATCCACGCCCGAGTCGTGTGACCTTATCCGTCTCCTGTCTCCTGTCTTCTGTCTCCTGAATTCTGCCCCGGCCTCCTCGTCCACTCCCGCGTCGTCTGACCCCCGCCACCGCCAACGCGAACTAAAGCGAATTCAACCGAACCAACCACCCCTCGCCCCGCCGCATAGTGTGCGAAGCCGGTGTAGCCACGCTTTCTACCCCGAATCCTTTTCGGGGCTGCGAAGCGTGCTTCGTCTTGTGGGAGAGCATCCTTCCGGGTGCGACCGGGCTGTCCGCCCCGCCCTGTAACCGCGATCGCTGATCGCTGGCCGTTGGTAGGGACGTCTCTCCGAGACGTCCGCGCCGTGTCCGCCCTGCCGTTGGTAGGGCGCGACCGCCGGGCGCGCCGTCCGCATTCCACCTGTAGCGTGCGCTTTCCGTAGCCCATCCGGTCCGCTTGTAGGGCAAGTTTACCACGTTTCACGTGGCGCTTACGGAGCTGTCTCAGCCCATTCGAAACGCCGTTCTCCATCCGCGCCGTCCCCTCTGAGATTTCAAATCTCCAATCTGCAATTCCGCCCTCGCCTCCGTCCACCTCGTCCATCCCGTCCACCGCCCCACCCCCTCGCTTCACCCGCTCCGCCGTTCCCCTCCTCGGAGGGGCAGGGGTGGGTATATCGACGTTGACTCTCTCGCTTCCGCCATCCCGCACCATTACTCCATCACTCCAATACTCCAACGTTTCTCCCCCTGTCTCCTGTCTCCCCGCTCCGAATCCTTTTCGGAGCTGTCTTCTGTCTCCTGAATTCTGCCCCGGCCTCCTCGTCCACTCCCGCGTCGTCTGACCCCGCCACCGCCCTCGCCCCTACGCCCGCCTTCCAGCTTGCGGCAGGGAGCCTGACGAGGTATTGTTTGATGCATGTTGGACTGGACACAATGCCCCGTCGTGGAACGACTGCCCGGAAAAGTCAGTGGCGCATGGCTATTCAAGGGCACGCGCGTGCCGGTGCGGGCGCTCTTCGAGAACCTTGAAGGCGGCGCCAGCGTCGAGGAATTCCTCGCGTGGTTCCCCGGTGTCAGCCACGAGCAGGTTGTCGCCGTCCTGAAATTCGCCGAGTCCTCCTTGGCGGAGGCCGTCGCCTGAGCCAGGTTGGCCATGCGCATTCTATTTGACCAAGGCACGCCCGTGCCGTTGCGGGCCGTCCTCACCTCTCATCAGGTTTCCACTGCATTCGAGATGGGCTGGGCGAACCTGGAAAACGGCGACCTGCTACGAGCCGCCGAAGACCAGTTCGACGTGTTCATCACTACCGATCAAAACCTGCGCTATCAGCAGAATCTCGCCGGTCACCGTCTGGCAATTCTCGCGTTGCCCACAACCAAGTGGTCCGAGATTCACAAGCACGAACTCGAAGTCGCAGCCGCGGTCGATGCCATGCAGAGCGGAGAATATCGCGAGTTGCGCTGGACGACCTGAATCAACCAGCCGGCCTCCCGCCCCGCTCCGCCGTTCCCCTCCTCGGAGGTTCACCCGCCGCAGGCGGGGGCAGGGGTGGGTAATCGCCGTCTCCTCCCTCCCGCTTTCCTTTCCCCAACTCTCCAGCACTCCATCACTCCAATACTCCAACGCTTCTCCCCCTGTCTTGAGGCGCATCGCCTCCTCCGAATCCTTTTCGGAGCTGAATTCTGTCTCCTCCCGCCCGGTAAGCTTTTCCCTTACAAACAATCCCTGCCCGACGCTTGCTTGCGCAACATCGCACTACCACTATAAGATTGCGGCGGCTTTTATCGAGCCACCGAAATGATGATGCATCCACTTTTTACAATCGGCCATTCCGACCACGACCACCAGCATTTCATTGATCTGCTCAAAGCGCACAGCATTCAAGCCGTGGCAGATGTTCGATCAAGTCCATTCAGCCGCCGCCTTCCTCAGTTCAATCAAACGAGCTTGCGCGATAGCCTGCGTCAGTCGGGAATCAAATACGTGTTCCTTGGTCGGGAACTCGGCGCGAGGCGCTCCGAACCCGAATGCTACGTGGACGGTCAGGCGCAGTATGACCGGATCGCGAATCTGCCCGTGTTCAAAGACGGCCTCCAGCGATTGATAGAAGGCGCATCACTCATGCGTGTGGCCCTGCTTTGCGCAGAAAAAGAACCTCTGGAGTGTCACCGTTGCATCTTGGTCTGTCGCCATTTGAAAACAATGGTTCCGGATATACGGCACATCCTCGGTGATGGATCATTGGAAAACCACGAGCAGACCGAAGAGCGACTTCTTCGGGAATTTGGCCTTGTCAGCACCGATCTCTTCCACAGCAAAGCGGAAATGCTGGATGCAGCCTACGACCGACAGGGGAAACGCATTGCCTACAAAGAGGAGACTGTCCTGCAACCGTGAGCAAGTGGGGAGACTTGAAAATCACGCACCTCGTTTAGCTTCGACTGGGATTCCTCGTTTCGCTCTCACGCTCCTCCCGCCGCCGTGTAGCGTGCGCTGTCCCCAGCGCATCCGGTCCCCATCCCCCATGAACGTTGAGCGTTGAATGTTGACAGTTGGACGTTGATTCCCCCCCTCGTACGTCTTTCCCTTACCGCCTTGCCTGCCCGTCAAGCCGAGTCCGCGAGACGCCGCTGTCGTTTGCGGCAACCTTTAGCGACGACGGGTAAGTTTTTCCCTTACAAACAAATCCCCACCTCACGATTGACACTTCAAGGCTTTGAACTTAGCCTCTTAATTTCAGCGAGTTGGGTGAGTTGATGACCCGAACAGCTTACCATGATATTCAAAGTTCGGCTGTTGGGCCCGCACCGTCGTTGATCGTGACAACGCCAGCGAAGGCTATCAATGAAATTGAAACTTAACGCCGCAAGAGGCATTATCTCCTGAGTATGCAGCACGAAGCGCCAAAGGAGTTTTTCCGGACTCAACACGGCACCATTTGTCAAGGTGACAGCCTCGGTTTGCTAAAGCAACTTAAGCCAGGCAGCGTGGATTTGATCATGACGAGCCCGCCGTTTGGTCTCGTGCGCAAGAAAGACTACGGCAACGTTGATGCCGATAAGTACGTTGAGTGGTTCAAACCTTTCGCGGCAGCGTTCCATTCTCTGCTTAAGAGCACGGGCTCGCTTGTGATCGACATTGGCGGCTCCTGGATTCCCGGTCAGCCGACCCGCAGCCTTTATCACTATGACCTGCTTCTCATGCTCTGCCGGGAGTTTAAGTTCCATCTGGCGCAGGAGTTCTTTTGGTGGAATCCGGCGCGACTGCCAACACCCGCCGAGTGGGTAACGGTGCGCCGCATCCGTGTTAAGGACGCTGTCAACTGCATCTGGTGGCTGTCGCCAACCCCTTGGCCTAAGGCGAGCAACAAGCGAGTCTTGCAGCCGTACTCCGCAAGTATGCGCGTGTTGTTGGCGAAGGGCTACAGGCCGATGCTGCGCCCATCAGGCCATGACATTTCCAATAAGTTTGGCACGGATAACGGCGCAGCAATTCCGCCCAACCTGATTGCGCTCGCTCACACCGAAAGCAACTCTGCTTATATCCGCTACTGCAGAGGGAGGGGGATCGTGCCGCACCCGGCCCGCTTCCCGGCCGAGATACCGGAGTATTTTATCCGCATGCTAACAGACCCGGGTGACCTTGTTGTTGATCCATTTGCCGGAAGTTGCGCTACCGGACAGGCCGCTGAACATACTCGTCGCCGCTGGATTTGCTGTGACTTGGTTGCCGAGTATCTTACTGGAGCCCTTGGCAGATTCAAAGAGAGGCCGCCTACTCGCTACCCGACTCCAGCGAAGTCCGCAAAAGAGCAGGACGAGTCCTTTTACCGTATCTACAAGCCCGGCTTGATGTGGAACGGGATTGTCGGAGATCTGCTGCCGAAGGACGGCGGCGCGAAACGTTTGCTGCCTGCCAAAGCTGATCGAACACCAGTCGCTGGCGCCCATCGCCAACCAGCGTCTCCACAAATGGCCCTGCTGGAGAAGGGCGCAACATTCAACGCCACGGATACGAAGAACGCTGACAACCGACGCGCCAAGGAGCAGAGTGGACACGGAATCAGATACCCCCGCCACCGGAAAGCACATTCGACGAAGTGACCTGCCGTTCGGCAGCGAATTCTCTCCGTCCCAAATCGAACTTGTAACCGTCTTGGAGTTTGCCAAGCAGCACGGCGGAGACTGGAAAGCGTTCGAGGCTGCGGTCAAAGCCAAGTATTTCAGCAAGAATCCGACAAACGACTACAACAAGGGCAAGCTCGCCAACAACACCAAGCTCGGCATGATCGCCTACGGTCTGATTGACCGGGATTCACGGCTGACAAACTTTGGACAAAAGCTCTATGACCTTCGGCGAGATTCGTCCGCGCTTCACAATGAACTTGCCCGGCATATCTTGCTCCACCTGCATGGGATGACGCTGGTGCAGTGTGTCCAAGACATCATAGCCGCCGGGGAGCAAGTCGATCTCATCAAACTGCGCGAATGGCTGGAAGAACGAGGCGTTCATTTCCCGCGTGGAGGGAAACACCCCAGCATGATGCGACTGTGGCTGGAGAAAGCCGGGGTGTTCACGCAGGGATGGAACGTAAATGAGCAACGCCTCAAAGACCTCATTGGAACTGCGTCCGCTGAATTCGACGCGTTGGCGTCGCTCAGTCGTGAACAAAAGATATTCCTAAAAACTTTAGCCAACATGGGCAGCGGGGGCCCGTACGCGTCGAACGATGTCGAGAAACTCTCCACGGCTACGTATGGCTTGAAGTTCAACGAGAAGAATCTGCCGAAGCAAGTTCTCTATCCGCTGGAAAAAGCTGGATACATCGCACTCGCAAGAGGAACAAAAACACACGGGCGTGGAGCAAAGCCATTTCTAGTCTCGCCGACGAAGAAGCTGGTCAGGGAGGTCATTGCCCCACTGCTCGAACAGTTAGAAAAACAAACTGAGTCAGATTTGCGTGTCCTGCTGCGTCAGCCATTGGCCGACATCCTCAAAGACCTCGACGCCAAAGACAAACACGTTCGCGGCCTGGCCCTCGAAGCGCTGGCCTTCAAACTTATGCGGCTTCTCGATATGACATATGTTGCCACGCGCTTGCGCGGCACAGCAACCGGCGGCGCTGAAGTGGACTTGATCTTCGAGTCGAGCCGGTTGGTCTTCTCACGCTGGCAAGTCCAGTGCAAGAACACCGCGCATGTGTCTCTCGATGATGTCGCCAAGGAAGTTGGCCTTACGCACATGCTGAAGAGCAACGTCATCGTCGTTGTCGGCACAGGTGACATTGGCCCAGCATCCCGCCGTTATGCCAACAAGGTAATGGCCGACTCTAATCTGTGCATCGTGCTACTGGATGGCAACGACCTCGGCGCTATCGAAAGAAATTCATCCACTATTGTGGACTCCTTCAACCGCGAAGCCGCCCACGCAATGCGGCTCAAGAAATTGGAGCTGTGATAGTTGAGGCCGCCCGTTTAGCGGTCACCGCCTTCCACTTTCCAACTGCCTGCGCGGCCACCCTGTCCGCCACAGCTTTAGCGACGGCGGATCCCCCCCTTGAACGTTGAGTGTTGAGTGTTGAATGTTGTACGTTGATTTCTCTCTGCGTTCCTTGCGCCTTTTACCCCGATTCCCTATCGGGGCTGCGGCAAACCCGTGGTGTTGTTTTCACGGCAATTGAGCGTTGGAAGTTGAGTGTTGAATGTTGGATGTTGATTCCCCTCTGCGTCCTCTGCGCCTCTTTGCGGCAAACCGCCGGTGCAGGTTCAGAACATCGGTAACACATTAGGTTCAGGACATAGGTAACACTTAAACGAGGAGCCTGAAGCGGATACGCTGCGGGATGCCTTGGAAAGAATATCGACCTATGGATCAGC